>ENA-UEQW01000275-UEQW01000275.1-human-gut-metagenome-genome-assembly--contig:-NODE-275-length-50997-cov-31.175628_pt1 | contig 50997 bp, 38 predicted proteins | sample MGYA00242947_ERZ507947 | MGnify/ENA primary metagenome ERZ507947 (study PRJEB26167, sample SAMN06115421) | human gut metagenome | host: Homo sapiens | place: China:Guizhou | collected 2015-03-17... | reverse complement strand
CATTATGCCCCAACGAAAATCAAATATGGTTTGCCCCGACTGGGCAAAGAGAGAACTGTACGGAGAACCGTATGTCAGCCGGCAGGAGGTATGCGAATACCTCGGCATCAGCATTTCAACATTGATGAAACTGCGAAAGAACGGTCTGCCCACGTATCAGGTCGGAGGTCAAAAGAGATTCCGTATTTCGGAAGTGAATGAATTTATCGGCAAGTATGGAAAGGAGGGCTGAGTATGCTGGATTTGACAACGCCCACCTTGAACTTATACAAGGAAACAGCCGGGAGTGGATTGTCCCGGCTGGATATATTAAGAGCCAAATACTCTACTACTAATAATATAGCACAACAACAGGCTTCTTACCAGAAATTACTGGCGGACTTCCCGGAACACAATCGCAATCAGTACCTGATGACTTATATTCATAACGCCCTGAACTTGAATATAGATTATGGTACCATCAAAGCTGACCTGCTGAAACTCCCGCAGATCAACCGCCCGGGGGATCCGATTACGGAGGCGGAAATTGACCGCGCCATCGAACGGACTAAAGAATCACGGGAAAAAGGCTTTCCGCTGCAACAGATTCATCCTGCGCCTCAGACGATCACAACCGGAGTTCCTGTACCAGTTGTGATGCCGGACACAAACAAAGCGGTAACTTTTGAAACATTAAAAGCCCGCAGCCCTCATTCGTTGACTGGTTCGGCCAAGGATGCGGAAGCGTTTCTGAAAGTACTTTTTCAGGAAGACGAATTTATCTGTATCGGCGGGGTAAAAAACAATCATCCCTGTCAGGTACGCAGTTATCTGAATCGTTTGGATTCTCTTGGAGAATACATTACGATCAATCCGTTCACTCCTGATACCACCCGCAGCGATAAGAATGTCGCATTCTATCGTCATATGCTGGTTGAGTTCGATGTTGAAGATAAAGAGAAAGCGATGGCGGATCCGGTATTTCTCCGGCAGGAGTTGGAAAAGCAGGCTGGGTTCTGGATGGCGATGCTGGACAAAGGGCTGCCGATCGTATCTCTGACGTACAGCGGTTCCAAGTCAATCCATGCCCTGTTTCGGGTAAATGTTCCTGATGCAGCAACATGGAAGCGGGAAATCGAAGGGAGAGTGTATCCGGTCTTCTGTAAAATGGGAGCCGATCCGGCAAATAAGAATCCCTCCCGGTTAAGCAGAATGCCGATGGCGCTGCGCGGAGAAGTTCGGCAGGAATTACTTTACCTGAATCCGAACGTTGTTCCCATGACCCCGGAAGAACTGCTGAAAATACTTGGCGAAATTGCTCCGGAAGCTGCTACGGTTCCTGCTGCTGAAAACACTTTGTACGATTTGGTTCCTGCGATATGTGCCAGCAAAGTAACCGAGATTGAGAAAATCAGAATGCTCTATACCGCGACATTGACTTACTTGAAATCTCATGGTACGTTCCTGAAAGTAGAAATGTTACGCGATTCCATCGAGTTATTCTATCTGGATCACACGACTCACATTGTGCGGTCAATCCACAATAAAATCTTTCAGGCGCAGTTATCCAGAGAACTGGGATTGCCGACCAATGATCAGAAATTCATTCGGCTTTTCAACTATCTGGAAAACGATCTACTGGCATCTGAAGATATACCGGTGGTTACACCGAGAAAATATTGGCATTCCACGCAGGATGCGATCTACATTTCCTGCAATGATCATGAAATGGTACGTATCGCCGCTGATGGGATCAAGGTCGTTCCAAATGGAACTGATCAGGTGATTTTCCTGCCGGAAGCGGTTCTGGAAGACTGGACATATACGGAAGAGAACTATAATTTCTGGAAGAATCAACTGTGGAAAGATGCGACTATTCGCACCACAGAAGAGAAAAGCATTACTTTGGCGTGGACAATCCTCCTGCCATTTGCTCCGGAAAATAAGCCGATTCTCTGTATCGTAGGTGAGCCGGGTTCCGGTAAGACAAAGATTTCCAAAGGAGCGGCTTGGCTATGGGGTATTCCGGCGTGGGACATTCAGCCGTTGCAGGATGAAAATAAAGGGTTGGATAACTTTGGCATCGGTGTGGACAAGGGAGGTATTGCATTAATGGATAATGTGGATACCGTCTATAAATGGCTGCCCGATACCTTGGCAAAGTATTCCACCGGTGAAGTCATCAGGAAGCGGAAACTTTACTCCGACAAAGAACAGGTTGAGTTCCGGGGGGATGCGGCACTGGTGATCAACAGCGTGAAACCATATTTTGCCAGCGATCCCGGCTGCAATGCCCGGTTACTGGTCGTGCGCATGAACACACGCGAAACGAGAGAGGAACGGGATTTGGATTCTGAACTGAAAAAAGAGATACTGCTTCATCGCGATGCCTCTCTTTCCACGATCTGCCGACTGTTGCAACAGGTCCTTGCCGATAAGGTTCGTGTAATGGAAAATTTAGGCTTGCGTCACAATGATTGGGGGGAACTCGCCGTAAAATTAGGGCGCGCAGTAAAGGAAGAAGAATTCATGAAATCTGCTCTTCTGCAGAATCAGCAAAACAGAATGGATATTGTTCTGGAAAACAATGCGCTTGCCGCAGCCCTGGCCAGCTACTTTTCCTCGTCTCGTTATTGTTCCTATCTGGAAGGGTATACGGAGGACATAAGAAAAAAACTGGCCGATTTTAATTCTGACTTCGCCTATTATTCCAATCAAAAATTCTCCAATCTTTTTGTAAGAAGCCGGGTATATCTGCAAAAAGATTATGAAATTCAGGAAAAAGTCATAGGGGGAGTACATCGTACCCGATATACCATCACTCCAAAAAACAGATAAACAGTTCAGCTCCGGTCAACCAAAAGGCCGGAGCTTTTTTACTGACGATTGCACACTTTTCTCGAATTGCACACCTGCTCAACTGCACATTTTTACAATGATTACACAGGTCAAACATCTGAAATATGCAGAAACACAGGCAAACTTTCCCTTTCCCTATCGAAGCACACCATACCTCCCACACAACCACGCCACATAGTTAATATCCTTATATTTAATCAATTATAAATATTCTGTGGTGAGGTGGTGAGGTATATTGGAATAAAGTAGTATATATGGAGTATGCAATGTGCAGAGATTGCATACATAATTGATAAATACCAAAAGGTTTTTAGAGAAGCCTCGCCACAGAATCGAATAGTTGATACGCCCCGCCGGGTGGAAAAGGCCGAAATCTGAAACAGTGTAATACCGGCCTCATAATACCTGTTTTGACAACAGAACAACCCACTTCAACACGCACAGAATCGGATAAAATTGAACGGACCAAGACTTTTACGGCAAGGGCAACCTTTCTGAGATTTCTCCATGGTATTACAAGCTATCTCACTCTGTCTGATAATGAGCCAATCCTTTTCTTTCCATTTCAGCAAGTACAAGGAAATTTACTCCTTAATCGAAAGAATGGAGATGTGTTATTAGCTTGAAAAAGTTGAAAAAAAGTTTGGAAATCCCCTGTCAAAATCCAGCCATAACGGGTAAATTATAAGTATTGATGGCCTCTTGCCGGGGTCACAATTGGGGCACAAATGGGTCACAATTGCGGGATTTTGGGACCTGAAAACAGGAAAAACAGCCGTAAAAAGAAATTTTTGAGGGAGAATTGAAGAAGAGGGTTCTCATCCCATTGGGGATGCCACTTTTCCCGGTTTTACTGCCTTGAGTTCATTTTTTTGCTTCGGAATGTGGAAAAAGTCCGCTCCCGTGCTTGAAAAAAACACAATCGCATGTAGGTTACCTTGATACAGCGGTTTCCGGCTGCCCGGAAATGAGATGACGGAGGCGGCCGCCGCTGTGGATTGCTTTTTTCATCATCTTCCGCTCCCGGTCGCCGGCAGCGGAAACAGCCGGAGTTGAGAGTATGGATCGAAAAACACTCAAACAGGCGCCGATCTATGTGCGCGATGCTTACAACCATGCCATTCGTCTGGCACCGTCCGATCTGGATGGCGCCATTCGCACCCTCGTCAAAGTGGTTCGCGAATATCCCGAGGTGGCGGCGACACGTGAGAAACTGCGCGAGTTTGAGCTGGCCAAAGCCCGCGGAATGAATCCATTGCTGCGCGCATTCTGGATGATGCTCTCCCCCATCCCCTTCCTGCTGATCAAACTCAAGGCGATTCGCGACCCCTACGGCGCGCTCTCTCTCTGCGAAGGGCCGCTGGCTCACTGTGTGGACAATCCGCTGATCCTGCTCGCCATGGCCGACGCCGGGGAGGATTGTGATGCGATGTTCATCTCGGCGGAAGCTCTCGAAATATTTCACCAGTTCCACCCGAACAACGAAGGGGTGGCCCGCCGCATGGCGGAGGCGTTTCAGCGCGACGGCCGTGCCCGCGAGGCGCTGAAGGTGCTTCAGGAGATCTCCAAACGCCACCCTGCCGATCTGTCGATGCAGGCGGAGCTGCGCAGCGCCATCGCCCTTGCCAGCATCGAGCGCGGCAAGTGGGAGGAGGAAGGCACCACGCAGAGCAAGGCCGCCGACGCCAAGGCCGCGGTCACCCAGCAGCTGATGGATGGTTCGATCCACGACGTCGACCAGGCGAAAATGCTGATTGAAAAATTCACGGAAGATCTCAAGACCAACGACTCCGTGGATATCCGTCGCAAGCTGGCCGACGCCTACATGGTGGCCGAGGATTACGAAGCGGCACAGCGGGAACTCAAGATCGTCGCGAAGAAACTCGGCGCACTCGACCCCGCACTCGACAAGAGCATCGAAAAAGCCTACGTCGCCCAGATCAATCAGGCGATCCGGGAGCTCAAGCGCAACCCTACCGCCTACGACCAGCCGGAGGCGCAGATCGCCCAGCTCGAAGAGCAGCGTGAACAGTACCGCCTCGATCGCGCCGTCACCCGGGTGGAAACCTATCCGAACGATACGCAGCTCCGCTACGACCTCGGCGAGATCTATCTCGGACGCAATGAGTTTGAAAAAGCGATCCCGCACTATACCGAAGCGCTTCACAGCCCGCAGAAGAAGACCGCCTGCCACGTCCGGCTCGGCAGCTGCCTGGTCGGCGCCGGCAAGCCGCAGGAGGCGATCGCCGAATTCGAACAGGGGCTCAAGGAACTTCACACCATGAAGGACAAGTTGCGGGTGGATGCCGTTTACGGTCTCGGCCTTGCCTACGAGGCGCTGGGGCAGAAGGAGAAGGCGCTGGAGTGCTTCCGCGAAGTCTATCAGGTTCGGCCGAAATACCGCGACGTCGCCAGCCGGGTGGAGGCGGCGCAGCCCTCTGCGGAAGCCGCGCCGGAAGCCGCGCCGGAGCAGCCCGCTCCGGAAAAATGAAAATAAATCCCGGATTCCTATTGAATTTTACGGAATCGCGGGCTAAATTCTGATACGACAGATTTTTTGCGATTCAATGCCGAGAAAGGGTTTATCATGGCTGATCAGGAACCGAAAACCGAAAATCCCGGAATCAACGAGGACGATACCAGGACACGGAAAACTGTCCGCCTGAAATCTCCCTCGGTGACGCCTTCGTCGATCAAGCTGCCCGCCGCCGCCCCGATTACGGATCCGATGACCGGCCGCGACACCGACACCGGCAATCTCGATGTCCTTGCCGACACCCAGACCCGCCGTACAGTGAAACTCAAGCCGCTGGCGCCGCAGAAGGCGGCGAATACGCCGATCAAGCTGCAGGGCGCAGGTGTGACCACCACGACGACGGTGACTCCGATTCCCGCGAGTGGAATGGATACGCAGACCCGGAAGACGGTGGTGCTCAAGCCGGCGGCTCCGGCCGGAATTCAACTCGATGGAGCCAACACGCAGACCCGCAAAACGGTGGTGTTGCGTCCCTCGGTGGCGCCCGCCTCCGGGCTGCATGTCACTCCGTCTGCGCCTGCCGCGGACGCGGAGGACACCACCACCCGCAAAACGGTGGCACTGCATCCTTCGACAGCTGCCCCCTCCGGCTTGAAGATCACGCCGGCCCCCGCCGCGGCGGCCGCCGGGGAGGAGGATGATACCAGAACCCGGAAGACGGTGGTGTTGAAGCCGTCGGCGGCAACGCCCGCCGGTTTGAAAATCGAAAAAGAAGACATGGATGATGCGACGATCCGCATTCAGCGGCCGCCGCACAAGACTCCGGCCACCCCGGCCGCCGCGCCCGCCGCTCCGGCGGCGCAGAAGCAGACGGTGGAACTTTCGGCTGAGGCGCTGGTGCCCGAAGAGGGTGCTCCACGGCAGACGGTGGAGCTCCCGGCCGAGGCGCTGGTGCCGGAAAATGAGATTCAGAAGACGATGGAGCTGGACACCTCCGATCTCGTCGATGAGAAGGCGACGGTGAAGCTCGCTCCGCCGAAACACCCGGTTCCGCCGCCGGTTCCGCCGGTGAAGAAGACCGGCAAGATTGAGACCGAAGAGCCGGAAAAGGCTCCGGAGACGGAAGATGCGGCGGAAGGTGCGGAGGCTCCGGCCGAAGAGACAGCCGCCGCTCCGGCCGAAGAGGCCGCCGCTGCCGGGAAGAAGCAGAAGAAGGTGAAGGCGCCGCGCCCCGCGTATTCCGCCGACGTGCGTCGGCCCAGCGCCGCTTATCTGGTGATGGCGGTGATCACGCTGATCCTGATGGTCGGGACGGCGACGCTGACGACCGTGCAGTATCTCAATCTCTGTCAGAATCAGAACATCGAACTGCCCGGATTGGGCAAGTAACGGTTCGATTGAAGGCGCAGCATCCCGCAACCGGGAGCGCTGCGCTTTTTTTTGTTCCGGCGGATTGAAATCATCCGTTTCCGCCGTTATATTACCTGTCCGAATTCATCAAAACTTCATATGGGAATGTGATATCATGCCGTTTGACCGTGGATCGTTTGCATTTACGATGTTCGATGTGCCGGAGGAACTTCCGGAAAATTTTCTCGCACTTTTCGCTGCGAAAAAGGCAGGGTCGCTCGACTCTGTCACGGCGGAGCCGCAGTTCGGCTGGGTTACCGGGCATCATCTGCTCGACACGACGATTGACGAGGCGTCGGCCCAGCTGGGCGGCAGCTATTATCTGACGCTCCGGCAGGCGGTCCGGAAGATGCCGGCGTCGCTGCTCAACGCGGTCTGCAAACGCGAAGAGCAGGCTTACATGCGGGCCAACAATCTTGAATATGTTTCCAGCAAGGTGAAGAAACAGATTCGCGAAGAGGCGATCGAAAAGCATATTTTGAAAATGCCTCCGGCGCTCTCCGGCATCCCGATGGTGTATGAGCCGCACGAGAGACTGCTGTATGTCGGCGCTTCCAGCCGGACACAGCTCGATCTCTTCATCGACATGTTCTACCAGACGACCAAGGTTGAACCGGTGCAGCTGACGCCGGGAACGCTGCTGGAGCGGCTCTTTCAGACGACGGAGGCGAGTTTCCCGGTGCTGACCATCGGCGGCCGTCCGGATTCCGAGCCGATGACCGGGCGTGATTTTCTGATGTGGCTCTGGTTCTACAGCGAGACCACCGGCAAGCTGGAGCATCCCCAGTACGGCGAATTTGATCTGATGATCGAGGCGCCGCTGGTCTTCGTCGGGGAAGGGGATGCGCAGGGCGCGGCGGAGACGACGATCAAGAAGGGGGACTGCCCGCTGCGCAGCGCCGAAGCGAAGGCCTCCATGGCGGTCGGCAAGAAGCTCAAGAAGGCCAAGCTGACTCTGACCCGCGCCAACCAGATCTGGAGCGGCACGTTCGATGCCGACCAGTTCGCATTCAGCTCGTTCAAGCTCCCGGAAGGGGAGTCGATGAGCGACGATGAGATCTTTGCCGAACGGGTGTTGAATCTGTCGATCTTCCGCGAGGCGATCAGCAGTTACTTCCGGAAATTCGCCGACCTGATGCTCGGCATGGAGTTTCCGCAATTTGAAAAGGAGATTCGCGAGTGGGCGAAACAGCGGGATGCAATTTGAGGTGCGGTGCCGGAAACGGGCACCCCGAAGACCGGGAGGTCCGTTTTCTCACCGGTGTCTATGACCTGATTCCGGCCGAACTGCTTGCGCTCCGGCCGGTGGTGGAGCTCGACCTCGGCTGCGGCGTGGGGAGCTTTACCGCCGAATTGGCGAAGCGGTATCCGGAGCGGACGATTCTGGCCGCCGACGTGATGATCGGGCGGCTGCGCAAACTGGTGCGGCGGATGCACCGCATGGAGCTGGACAACCTCATTCTGCTGCGCTCCGAAGCCCGCTATCTGGTCGGGCTGGCGCTGCCGGATGCTTCGATCGACCGCATCCATCTGCTCTGCCCGGACCCGTGGCCGAAAGGGCGCCATCGCGGGCACCGGCTGCTGACGAGCGATTTTACCGCCCGGCTTCACCGGGTGCTCAAACCGGAGGGAATTTTCCACTTCTCCAGCGACGACGAAGCCTATTGCGGCGCCGTGCACCGGGTGATTACCGCTTCGCGTCTTTTCGTCGAAGCGCCGGAGGCGGTCGAAGACATCGCCGACGTCCGGAGCGATTTTGAGCTGCGCTGGCTGGAGGAGGGCAAGCCGGTCCATCATGCGGCGTGGAAAAAGATTCCGCCGCCGCTGCATACCGTCGGCCACTGATTTCCTCTCCCTCGCGCAGGAGGATGCAAAAAAAACGGGGTGCCGGAACGTGATTCCGGCATCCCGTTTCTGTTTCGGACAACTTCCGCGGTCAGCGGCAGGCCTGGCAGGCCGTGATGATGATCTGCCCGAAGATGTCGTCGGCGTTGCAGCCGCGCGACAGATCGTTCAGCGGCTTGGCCAGCCCCTGCAGGATCGGACCGTAGGCGTCGGCGTGGGCCAGACGCTGGACAAGTTTGTAACCGATATTGCCGGCGTTGAGGTCCGGGAAGATCAGGATGTTGGCGGCACCGCCGAGCGGGCTGCCCGGGGCCTTCGCCGCCGCAACCGAGGGAACCAGCGCGGCATCCGCCTGCAGTTCTCCGTCGGAGATGATGTCGAGCTTTTCCGCTTCCACCTTGGCCTTCATCAGCGCGGCGGCCTCTTTGACCTTGTTGAGGATCTCGTGGTCGGCGCTGTTGCGGGTCGAGAAGGAGAGGAAGGCGATCTTCGGCGTGCCGCCGAGCAGCGAACGGTAGGTCGCCGCGGTGGCCAGCGCGATGTCGACCAGCTGGTTGGCATCCGGATTCGGATTGACGCCGCAGTCGGCGAAGAGCAGGACGTTGTCCCCGGCCGGAGCCGGCGTCTTGAGGTCCATGACGAAGGTGCTGCTGGCGATCTTCATGCCGGGAGCGGTCCCTATGCAGTGGAACGCCGCGCGGAGCATGTCGGCGGTCGAGGCGATGCTGCCGGCGACCAGGCCGTCGGCCAGGCCGCGGCGGCACATCATCGCGCCGAAGTAGATCCGGCTCTTCATGGTCTGGGCGGCCTTTTCCGGAGTCATGCCCTTGGCCTTGCGCATCTCGGTGAACTCTTCGACAAACTCCTTCATCAGCGGGCTGGCGAGGTAGTCGAGCGTTTCGAACTTGCGTTCCGCAACGCCGGCCTTGGCGCAGGCGTCGGAAATTTCCGCCTCGGTGCCGAGGACGATGATCCGGGAGACCACCTTCTCCGCCACGGCCTTGGCGGCGGCCGCCACGACGCGGGGATCCTGCCCTTCCGGCAGAACAATCACTTTGGCGCCTTTGCGGGCGCGTTCCATCAGCGTGTTCAGAACAGACATTTTTCCATCCTTTCCAGATTGAAGCGGCTCCACCGGGGAGCCGCCGATGCTATCTTATTTCTTCAACCCGAGCGTGTCGACGGTGCTCATGGCGATCATCAGCTCCTCGTTGGTGGGCATGACAATCGCTTTGAACTTGCTGTCGTCGGTGGAGATGATCCCTTCGGTGCCGAAGCAGGCCTCGTTGCGCTTGTCATCCAGCTCGATGCCGAGCGCGGTGATGCCGCTCATGATCCGTTTGCGCATCGGCACGGAGTATTCTCCGACGCCGCCGGTGAAGACCACCGCATCCGCGCCGCCGAGCAGAACGTAGTAGGAGCCGATGTATTTGATCACGCGGCGGGCGAACATCTTGAGCGCCAGTTCCGCCTGCTCGTTGCCGGCCGCGGCGGCGTTGATGTTGTCGCGCATGTCGCCGGAGCCGATGCCGCCGACCCCGTAGAGGCCGGACTTCTTGTTGAGAATCGTGTCGACCTCTTTGGTGGAGAAGCCGAGATCGATCAGCCGGATCACCGCCGCCGGATCGAGGTCGCCGGAACGGGTCCCCATCATCAGTCCTTCGAGCGGGGTGAGCCCCATCGAGGTGTCGATCACCTTGCCGTTCTTGATCGCCGCCATGCTGCAGCCGTTGCCGAGGTGGCAGGTGATCAGCGTCACATCTTCCGGCTTCTTGCCGAGGAAACGGGCGGTGGCCAGCGTCACATAGTGGTGGCTGGTGCCGTGATAGCCGTATTTGCGGATGCCGTACTTTTTGTAGAACTCATAGGGGATCGCGTAGAGGTAGGCTTCCGGCGGCATGGTCTGATGGAACTGGGTGTCGAACACCGCGACGTTGGGCACGCCGGGCATGGCCGCTTCGCAGGCCTCAATGCCGGCGAGGTTGGCCGGGTTGTGGAGCGGGCCGAGCGGAATGTACTCCCGGATGATCTCCTTGACGCCGTCGTCGACTTTAACCGGACGGGTGATCTTCTCGCCGCCGAGCAGGACGCGGTGGCCGATCGCGGAGATTTCGCTGAGGCTCTTGATGACGCCGTGCTGCGGATCGACCAGTTTCGCGCAGATCTCGCGAACCGCTTCGACATGATCCTTCACCGGGATGACCCCTTCGAATTTGAATCCATCGGCGCGCTTGTAGATCATGTTCGGCTTTTCGGTGCCGAGCCGTTCGAACTGCCCTTTGGCCAGTACGGTATCGTTTGCCATCGAGAACAGCGTGAATTTCATCGAGCTGCTGCCGGCGTTGATGACCAGGATCTTCATTTGAAAACTCTTTCTCCCTGCTGTATGAATAATGAATGCGTCACTTCTTGCGGAATACGATGCGGCCCTTGGTGAGGTCGTAGGGCGACATCTCCAGCGTCACCGCGTCCCCGGGGAGGATGCGGATGAAGTTCATCCGCATCTTGCCGGAAATGTGTGCGTTCACCGTGTGTCCGGTCTGGATCTCCACTTTGAACATCGTATTCGGAAGCAGCTCTTTGACCACTCCCTCGATTCTGATTACATCGTCTTTGGCCACGTTAAAATCTCCGGTTCGTTTTCTGTTATCAACACCTGGTGTTCGAAATGGGCGGAGCAGGAACCGTCCGCGGTCCTGACCGTCCAGTGGTCGTGGGAATCGGTGGTCACCCGGGCGGTGCCGAGATTGAGCATCGGTTCGATGCAGATGACCATGCCGGGCACGAGCTGTGCGCCGCGCCCGAAGCCGACGAAATTCGGCACTTCCGGCGGCTCATGGAGCCGCGTGCCGCAGCCGTGGCCGACATATTCCCGGACCACGCCGAGGTGATATTTCTTCGCGGTCATCTCGACCGCGTGACTGATGTGGGAGATGTAGTGGCCGCGCTTCGCCTGGGCGATGCCGTCCATCAGCGCCTGCCGGGTTCCCTTGAGCAGCCGGGCGATCTCCTCGTTGGGTTCGCCGAAGCCGAAGGTGAGGGCGGTATCGCCGATGCCGCCGTCGATTTCCACACCGACGTCGATGCTGACGATGTCGGTGGGCAGCAGAATCCGGTCGGGACGGGCGATGCCGTGCACCACCTCGTCGTTGACCGAGATGCAGATATTGCCGGGGTAGCCCCGGTAGCCGAGAAACGCGCTTTTGCCGCCGGTCTCGCGGATGAGTTCCCCCGCGAGCTGGTCGAGGTCAAAAGTAGTCATTCCGGGTTTCGCCAATTTGGCGACGGAGTCGCGGACCTGCGCGGTGAGCTGTGCCGCGCGGCGGATCCGGGCGATCTCATCCGCCGTATGAATGACCTGATTGCGCGACATGATTTACGCGAGCTCCTTTTCGAGCGTCGCCATGATCTTCGCCTTGTCGGTTTCGGTGATGGTGAGCAGAAGTCCGAGTTTGTCGTAGTAGTCGATCAGCGGCTGGGTCTGCCGGTAGAAGACTTCGAGGCGGGACTTCGCAGTTTCGAGCGAGTCGTCGGGGCGCTGGAAGAGTTCGCCGCCGCACTTGTCGCAGATGTTCTCCTGCTTCGAGGGCTGGAAGATCTTGTTGTAGATCGCTCCGCACTTGCGGCAATTCTGCCGGGCGGTCAGCCGCTGGAGCAGAAGGTCGTCATCCACCTTGAGGCAGACCACCCGGTCGAGCTGAGTTCCCAGTTCGCGGAGGGCGTCCGCCAGCAGTTCCGCCTGCCGGATGGTGCGCGGGAAGCCATCGAGAATGAACCCCTCCTTCCGGCAGTCCGGCTGGGAGAGGCGGGAGCGGACCATGCCGGCAACCACTTCGTCGGGAACCAGTTTCCCCGCCTTCATCAGCGTGGAGGCTTCGCGGCCGAGCTGGGTGTCGCGCTTGATCTCGTCGCGGAGAAGATCGCCGGTGGAGATGTGAACCAGCGGCTGTTCGGCCAGGACGAGTGCGGAGATGGTGCCTTTGCCGGCGCCGGGGGCGCCGATGAAGATCAGATTTTTCTGCTTGAACATAAGATTTCCCAATCGATAAAGTTGTGAATATGGTAATCCGGTAATTTACCGGTGACTGCTGAGAAATTCGAAAAGTTCCCCTTCCGGAATTTCACTCTGTGACCCGTCGGCCATGCTCTTGACCACGGCGACCCCCTTCTCCAGCTCGGCGTCGCCGCGGATGACCGCGTATTTCGCGCCGGATTTGTTCGCACTGCGGAGCTGCGCCTTGAACGAACGCTCCTCCAGCTCGAGGGCGACGGTGACTCCGTCGCGACGGAGCCGGTTTGCCAGCTTGAGGTTGGCCATCCGTGCGGCGGCCCCCAGCCCGACCAGATAGAACGAAGCCGGGTCGACACCGGGCGGATTGAGTTTGAGCGCATCCTGCACCATCAGCAGCCGCTCCATGCCGGCGGCGAATCCGACGCCCGGCACCGGACGGTTCTGCCCGGGCAGGAAGAGTTCGTAGCGGCCGCCGCCGGCGACCGCGGTCTGCGCGCCGAGTCCGGAGTGGCTCACTTCGAAGACGGTGTGCACATAGTAGTCCAGCCCGCGCACCAGGAGCGGATCAACCGTGTAGGGGATCCCGAGCGCGGTGAGCGCGGCCTGCACTTCATCGAAGTAGGCACGCGATTCGGCGCTGAAGCTTGCCACGTAATCGGGGGCATCGGCCACCACCTTGCGGCACGCCTCCTGCTTGCAGTCGAGGATGCGCCAGACGTTGCGGTCGAGCCGGGCCTTGCAGTCGTCGCACATGGTGTCGATGTGCTGGGCGAAATAGTTGCGCAACAGCTCCCCGGCGGGGCCGCGGTCGGCGGTGACGCCGCGGGTGTTGATGGCGAGTTTCGCATCATTGATGCCGAGTTCCCGCAGGAACTCCATCAGCATGGCGATGCACTCGGCGTCGATGAGCGGCGCGACCCGGCCGACGTTCTCCACGCCGACCTGGTGGAACTGGCGGCGCCGTCCCGCCGCGGGGCGTTCGCCGCGGAACATCGGCCCGCAGTAGTAGACCCGCTGTTCGACGCCGTTGAGGACGTCGGTGTTGGAGAGCGCCCGCATGACGCCGGCGGTCCCCTCCGGCCGGAGGGTGAGGCTGCGTCCGCCGCGGTCTTCGAAGGTGTACATCTCCTTCTGAACCACTTCGGTTTCGCCGCCGAGGCCGCGCTGAAAAATTTCCGTATATTCGAAGATGGGGGTGCGCAGTTCGCCGTAGCCGTACCGGGAGAACACCGAAGCGGCGGTATTCTCAAGGGTGCGCCAGCGCCGTGCTTCCGCCGCAAAGATATCCGCCGTCCCCGGCGGTGGGGCAAAGTTTGCCATGGAACTGATCCCGTGTTGTCTTGTTTCCCGCCTGCCGGAACCGCACTTTCGCGGCAGGCCTCAAAATAAACCACGCCCGACGAAAATTTTTCTCCGTCAGGCGTGTAACCGTCTCATCGCAGCCCAGCTTATTTGAACTGAGCGGGATTGAGTTTTTCGACCGCTTCCTTGAGCTCCTTGCCGGCGCGGAACTTCACGACCGCGCGCTCCGGAATGATCACCTCATTCTTCGGCTGGTTGGGGTTGCGCCCCTTGCGGCTCTTGCGGACCTTGATCTCGAAGACGCCGAAGTTGCGCAGTTCGATGGTGTTGCCGGCGATCAGATCTTCGGCGATATAATCGAGAGTCTTCTGCACGACTTCGGCCACATCATTCTGAATGAATCCGGTTTCCCGTGCAATCTTAACTACCAAATCACGCTTGGTCATTTTGTCTCTCCTGAAATCTCTTATTAAAGGTTGAAAATGTTCCATGATGTCGTTTCAATAATATTGCGCCAAAAATGCGGATAGTCAACACTTTTCACGGAAAAAAGCGGGATTTTTATCATTCTTCGCCGCAAATACCGGAATCGGGTGCCGCTTCCGTATCAAGCCACCGGTGATCCGTCCCCCTTCAGCCCTCCTGCTGTTTGAGTACGGCCCGGCGGAAATTCTTTTTCCCGGCACGCAGAACCAGCCCCGCTTCGCCGAAATCGGCAATCCGCACCGCCGCAACCGGGTCGGTGACTTTTTTGTCGTCGATCGAGACCGCGCCGCCCTGAATCAGACGCCGGCCGTCGCTGTTGCTCTTGCAGAGGCCGGCGAGGACCAGCAGCCGTGCGACGGTGACCCCTTCCGGAGCGGCGAGCTCCGCCGGGTCGATCTCCGCCACCGGCAGCTCCGCCGTCACCCGGACCGGTTCCACCGACGCGATCGAACTGGTCGTGGGAATCTTCCGCTCCGGGTCGGCAAAACCGAACCGGCTGCCGGCGGTGACGAACGCCTCGCGGGCGGCCGTCTCCCCGTGGGCGAGACAGGTCGCTTCGTAGGCGAGGATCTCCTTGGCGCGGTTGATGTTTCCGGCCGGATCGCAGAGGCGTTTGATCTCCTCGATCGGCAGCGGGCTGAAGTAGAGCATCAGCTTCTCGACCTGCGCGTCGTCGGAGTTGCGCCAGAACTGGTAGTAATCGAATACGCTGGTGCGGTTGACGTCGAGCCAGACGTTGGCGCCGCCGGAGGTCTTGCCGAACTTCTGCCCGCTGCTGTTCATCAACAGCGGAATGGTCATGCAGTGCACCTCGTTGCCGCTCTTGCGCCGGACCAGCTCGGTGCCGGCGACCATGTTGCCCCACTGGTCCTGGCCGCCCATTTCGAGCTTGCAGCCGTAGTCGCGGTTCAGAATGTAGAAGTCGTACCCCTGAAGGATCGAGTAGTTGAATTCGAGGAACGAGAGACCGTTCTCCAGCCGGGACTTGACCGACTCCTGCGCCAGCATCCGGTTGACGCTGAAGATGCTGCCCACTTCGCGGAGCATTTCAATGTAGCCGATCTTGCAGAGCCAGTCGGCGTTGTTGACGAAGAGCGCCTTCCCGTCGGTGTCGTCGATGAAGCGCCGGAGCTGCGCCCGCAGACAGCGGACGTTTTCCGCGATGGTTTCGAGCGTCATCATCGGCCGGGCGGAGATACGCCCCGAGGGGTCGCCGATCTGCGCGGTCGCTCCGCCGACCAGCACGATCGGGAAGTGGCCCGCTTTCTGCAGCAGCCGCATGGCCATCACCGGCAGCAGGTGGCCGACGTGCAGGCTGTTTCCGGTCGGATCGAAGCCGACGTAGAACCTGACCTGTTCCGTGGCCAGAAGTTTTTCGATCGCCTCCTCGTCGGTCTGCTGGTAGCAGAAACCCCGCGCTTTCAATTCCTGATAGATGTTCATGATGCCTGCGTGATGTTTTTGATGTTCGAAATAAATACTATACCCCGATTCCGCCGGAACTGCAAATCGAAAACGGAAAAAAAGCGGACGGTCCGGAGCTGAGACGCTCCGGACCGCCCGGACAAGTTCAGAAAGACGGTCAGCGGCGGCGCTGTTTGGCTTCGCGGCGCTTGACTTCGCTCGGCTTCTCGTAGTGACGCCGGTTGCGGAGTTCCTTGAGGGTGCCTTCCTTATCGAGCTTCTTCTTCAGACGGCGCAGAGCGCGGTCGATGATTTCGCCTTTTTTGACGCGAACTTCGGTATCCATGACTGATTCACCCCCTTTGCGATACGTTAGGTTTTGTTACAAGCGATTTTCCAATATACACCGCAATTCCGGCGCTGTCAAGGGGAAATGCCGGAAAAATCAGCCGCGGCGGAGCATCGCCAGCGCCAGACGGAGTCCGTCGGCCGCGGCGGACATGATGCCGCCGGCGCATCCGGCCCCTTCGCCGCCGAGATAGAGGCCGGCGAGCGAGGATTCCAGCGTCGCCGGGTCGCGGAGGAACCGCAGCGGACTCGAGACGCAGGTCTCCGCCCCGATCAGCCGTCCGTGCCGGATGAAACCGGGCATGAGCCGGTCGAAGTGGGTGAGCGCGGCCGCGATTCCGGCGCCGAGCTCCTCCGGCAGCAGCCGGTCGATCCGCCCGGGGACGATGCCGCAGCGGCAGCTGGTTCTGCGGCTGGAGAGGCCGTTCCGGCGGCGGAGGAAGGCGGCGGCGTCCTGAGCCGGCAGGGTGTAGTCGCTTCCGCCCTGTTCGAAGACCGCTTTTTCGAGCGCTTCGAGCCGGGCGTACGCCGCGTCGGGGCCGGTGAATTTTTCCGGCGGAAAGGTGACGATAAGACAGCTGTTGGCGAACTCTCCGGCGCGGGCGTAGTCGCTCATGCCGTTGGTGACCGAGCGGCCGCGCCAGGCGGTGGCGTTGAGGATCTCGCCCCCCGGACACATGCAGAAGGTGCTCACGCCGGGGGCCCGCTGCGGATGGGAGACCATGTGGTACTCGGCGGCGCCGAGCGCCTCCGGCCGCGAACCGGTGAGCCGGTACTGCCGGCGGTCGACGAGCTCCTGCGGGTGCTCGATGCGGCAGCCGATCTGAAAGGATTTGAATTCGCACGCCGCACCCCGTTCGCGCAGCCGTCGGCTGAGCTCCCGCCCGCCGAGACCGGCGGCGATCAGCGTGAGCGGCGCTTCGATCGTCTCGCCCGAAGCGGTGACGACGCCGCGGCAGCGGCCGTCCCGCAGCAGAAGGTCGGTCACCTCGACGCCGAAGCGGAACTCACCGCCGAGGTCGAGAATCCGTTTCCGCAGTCCTGCGGCGACCAGCCGCAACCGGTCCGAACCGATGTGGGGGCGCTTGAGGTAGCGGATTTCCGCCGGTGCGCCCGCTTCGGCGAAGGCGTTCAGAATGAAGCCGGAATTCCCGTCGCGGGTGCCGGTATAGAGCTTCCCGTCGGAGAAGGTCCCGGCGCCTCCTTCGCCGATCAGCAGATTGGCGGATTCTTCGAGTTCCCGCGTTTCGAGGAAGTGCTGGACGGCGGCAAACCGGGGTTCCACCTCCGGCCCGCGGTCGAGAACGATCGGCCGCGTGCCCGCCATCGCGAGGGCGAGGGCGGCGAAGATGCCGGCCGGTCCGGTGCCGACCACCAGCGGGTGGAGCAAAGTGGTCTCCGGCAGTTCCAGCCGGGGGGCTTCGAACTGTGCGAGCATCTCCGGCGGAACCGGTTCCAGTTTCCGGGCGGCGGAGGAGGTTTTCTCCACTTCAACCAGCAACGTGTAGACCAGCTGCGGCGCGCCGCGGCGGGAGTCGACGCTCTTGGCGAGAATCCGCCAGCTCCGGAGCGCGTCCGGCGGGAGGCCGGCGGTTTTTGCGGCGACGGCGCCGATTTTCCGGTCGATGTCGGCAGGGGCGGTGAGGGCGTTGACGGAGAGATTCCGGAATATCGTGTACATGGGGATCCTTACTCTTCCGGCATCGGGGTTTCCACGACGATCTGCCCGTTCCGGATCACCGCGTTGGGAATCGCCTTCTTGACGATCGACTGCTGGAAGGTGAGCGGCTGCTCCTCCTTCTGCGGCGCGGGTTTCGTCGCCGGAGCGGGTTGCTCCGCCGGGACGGGTTTCGCCGTCGGAGCAGGTTTCTCCGCCGGAGTGGTTTCGATTTCAAGTTCCTCTTCGGTGGTCTCCGCGGTGTCGGCGGTCTCTGCGCTCTCCTCCGCCGCATCCGCAGTGTCGGCGTCATTTTGCTGGTTCGCCTGCGGATTCAGCGGCACCGGGACGGCTCCCTCCTCCTCCGGCGTGGCCGGATCCGCCTTGCGCGCCAGCTCCAGCAGCGGGGCGAGCCGGTCGCGGGAGGCGGTTTCCTGGAAACTGGCCCGGTCCACCGCTTTGCTGATCGAAACCAGCGAGGTGGTGGCGGCGCGCTCGAGTTCCGGCAGGGAGACGACGCCGGAGAGCGCCTGTTTCTGCGGCACGGTGCAGAGCAGAAAGGCGAGGAAGTTGATGAGGACCATTCCGGCGAGGAAGCCGCAGACGCCGCCGCCGAGTTTGTCGATCGGGCGGGGGAAGGAGAACTCCCGTTGCGTTTCCGGGTGCAGCTGCTCCACCACCTTGTAGAGGACCAGGAAGGTGACGAAAGCCGCGACCAGCATCGAAACCGCCGGTTTGAAGGCGGCCGCCTCCGCCGGGAGGGAGTAGAACTTGCTGATCGCAGGTTCGCTCCACAGCGCGACATAGACCGAGAACAGCAGGTTGCAGAAGGTGAGGTAACTGTGGAAAAGACGTCGGTTCAGACCGCGCAGTGCGGTGAGAACCGGCACTCCCCAGAGAATCAGCATTTCCATGGATCCATCACTCCAGATTGAGCGTTACGCGTTCGACTTCTTCGACCGAGGTGATGCCCGCCTCGACCAGTTTGAACCCCTCATACGCCATGATCGAACTGCCGTGTTCGCGCTCGATCTCCGCCTTGATGCTGCTGAGGGTGGCGTTTTCGGCTTCGAGGGTGGAACGCAGAGAGTTGTTCATCACCATCAGATCGAAGATGGCGACCCGGCCGGCGTATCCGGTGCCGTCGCAGTCGCGGCAGCCGACCGGGCGGCAGACGTTGCGGGTGCTCAGCCCCGCCTGGCGGAAGTACTCCGCGTACTCCGGCGCGAGCTCCGTGTGCTCCTTGCAGTGGCAGAGGCGGCGCACCAGCCGCTGTGAGACGAGCAGCTGCAGTGTCGCGGCGACGCTCCGCAGCGGCACACCGAGGTTGATCAGCCGGTCGATGGTGCCGAGATTGTCGTTGCTGTGCACGGTCGCGATGATGAGGTGGCCGGTCTGGGCGGCGTGGAACGAGACCTCCGCGGTCTCCTCGTCGCGGATTTCGCCGAGGCAGATGATGTCCGGATTCTGGCGCAGGGCGTTGCGCAGCAGTTTGGCGAAGGTGATGTCCGCCTTGGTGTTGACCTCCATCTGGCTGATGTTCTCCATGACGTGCTCGATCGGGTCTTCGATGGAGATGACGTTCTTGAGCGAATAGTCGATCGCCTGGAGCAGTGCGTAGAGGGTGGTGGTTTTGCCGCTGCCGGTGGGGCCGCAGATCAGAATCATGCCGGAGGGCATCCGGACGGCGTTCTGCATGATCTTGAGATTCTCCCCGGTCAGCCCCGCGTCGCGCAGGGTGAGCGGACCGGCGCTGGAGGCGAGCACCCGGATGGTGATCTTTTCGCCGCCGAACGCTCCGACGCTGGCGACGCGGAACGAGGCCGGACCTTTGGCGCTTTCCGCGCTGAAGGCGCCGTCCTGCGGCCGCCGTTTTTCGGTGATGTCCATCCCCGCGGCCACCTTGACGGCGCTGATCACGCTGGCGCCGAGATTGATGTTCATCTCCTCGACCACCCGGAGCGCGCCGTCCACCCGGAAGCGGACCACCAGAGTGCCGTTCGGTTTCGGGTCGAAAAAGATGTCGCTGGCCCGCTTGGAGAGCGCTTCATAGAGCAGATGCTTGAGGCGGAGAATCGCTTCGCCCGACTCCCCGTGCTGGCCGGATTCCAGCACCGGCTGCCCCCGTGAGTCGCGCAGTTCGATCTCCACGTCGTAGCGTCTGGCGTTGACTTTGCGGAAAATCGAGTTGAAGTTCTCCCGCAACTGCCCCCACATGTCGTACAGCAGAAAGGCGGCGATGACCAATGGTCCGGCGAGGAGCGCCGCCAGATTGAGCCAGTCGCGTCCTCGCTCCGGCGCATCGGCCCGCCGGTCGATATAGTCGAGCACGTAGACGCCGGAGTACATCCAGGCGGCCAGCAGGAGGATCAGAATCGGATTGTAGTTCACGCGTGTTTTCCCTCAATGAATCCCAATGCTGTAAATGTATTGTCGGCCGCCGCTTTTTTCAACCCGTCGCGGTCAAAAAAAACGGATTTTCCCGCGCCTTTCAAAAGAAAAACGGCCGGAACAGCCGTTTTCTTATCCTGGGATGGAAAAAATCAGAGAAATTCCGTGTTCTCCGCCGTCAGTTTCGCCAGCAGTGCGGGCACGGCGAATTCGGTGCGGAGCGTCCGCCGCCCGAGCGTGACCGGCGTGGCGCCGCACCCGGTGAAGAGCTCCACTTCACTGTCGGTGAAGCCCCCTTCCGGACCGATCAGCAGCGTCGCCGGGCGTTCCAGCCGGGTCGGCAGCGGGCGGACGGCGGAGGGGTGGCCGAGGAAGAGGTCCGACTCCGCCGCCAGAAGCGGCAGCTCTTCGCGCACGAAGCGGTGGAAATCCCGCCGGAACTCCACCTGCGGCATGACGGTGTCCCCGCACTGTTCGAGGGCGAGTTTGAGCGTCTCCGCCACCTCCGGCGGGGTGATGGCCGGACTGCTCCAGTAGCTCTTCTCCGCCTTGCGGGTGGTGAGGAAAAAGAAACGCTTGACCCCCATCGTCGTCGCGCAGTGGAGCACTTTGACGAAGGTGGGCGGCCGCGGCAGAGCGACCGCCAGCGTCACCGGCAGCGGCGGCGGCGGCTCCCGGTCGAGCGACGGGACAAGCTCGGCCGCCTCCGGGGTGATGGAGATCAGCTCCGCCGTGCCGACCGGGCCGTTGAGCAGCCCCGCCTTGCACCGTTTGCCCGGTTCGGCGTGTATGACTTCGTACAGTTGTTTATGGCGGCGGCCGGTGATGCGCACCCGGTCCGGCGCGATGAAATCGGATTCCTCCAGCAGCAGGAGATTCATGCGTGTTCGCCTCCGTGAATTCGTTGACGGGACATAAGATGGCGCATCGGACGTTTTTTTTCAAGGAGAGGAACCCGGCGGGTGGAAAAAATCCGCATTTTTCCGCCCGCCGGGGGGAAAAAACTCCGGAGCGGTGTTATACTATAGAGCAGAGAAGAACCAATTTTCAACCTGTGAAGGAGAAGATCATGTCCGGAGCCGTCTTTTACGTCGCCGCGATGTCGGAACAGCCCGACGGCGGCATCTACCGTTATGAAATGCGGGAACCCGCCGCGCCGGTGCAGGTCGGGTTCACCCCGGTCCCCAACGCGAACTACATCGCCTTTTCGCCCGACGGCAAATACATGTACACCACCTGTTCGGTGGAGGATGCGGGCGGAGTCGCCTCCTTCCGGATCGAGGCGGACGGGTCGCTCGTGCCGATCAACACCTGTGCCGCGGGCGGGCGCAGCACCTGCTACGTCATCACCGACCCCTCCGGGAAGTTCCTCTACGCCGCCAACTACAGCACCGGCACCTTCGCGGAGTTCAAGCTCGACAACGGCCGGATCGTCGAACGCACCCAGCTCATTCAGCATGAGGGCAAAGGGCCGAACGCCGCCCGGCAGGAGTGCGCGCATCCGCACTTCACCGGGCTTTCGCCCGACGGCCGCTACCTCTGCGTGATCGACCTCGGAATCGACGCCATCAAGGCGTATCCGATCGACCCGGAAAAGGGGCTGGATGCGGCGGGGGCGATCACCAGCCCGGTCCGTCCGGCAGGTTCCGGCCCGCGCCATCTGGTCTTCGACCGCTCGGGCAAAATCGCCTACCTCTTGAACGAACTCGGCAACACGGTGATCTCCTGCCGCTACGCTGACGGCCGGTTCGAGGCGATCGAGACGCGTTCGACCCTGCCGGCCCTGGTCAATGTGGCGACCAAGGCGGCGGCGGTCCGGCTCTCGGCGGACGAGCGTTACCTCTTCGCCTCCAACCGCGGCTTCGACTCGATCGCGGTCTTCCGGCTGGACGGCAAGGGCGGCATGGAGCGCACCTCGCTCGTGCTTTCCGGCGGGAGCAGTCCGCGCGACATCAACTTCCTGCCCGGCGGAACGATGTTCGCCGCCGCCAACGAATTCTCCGACGTGCTGGTCTTCTTCGACTACGACGGCGAAGGCGGTCTCACGCCGAACGGGCTCATCTACAAGCTGCCGCGGCCGCTCTGCGTCATGTGGCGCTGAACGGTCCGGAACGCGGCAAACTCCGGGAGGATGGTTTCATGAAAGCGTTGCTTGCCCTGTTTCTGCTGGTTTCGCTCTGCGGCTGTTCGACGTTCCGCGCGCTCTTCGACGAGACGCCGGAGGAGACCGCGGCCCGGCGGAACCGTGCCGCCGCCGCGCGGCAGACCTCCGCCGGGGAGGGGCAGACCAAAGAGTTCCGCGACCCGGTGGATGACCTGCTCCGCATCCGGCGGAGCAAGCCGGCTCCGGTCGCCGCCGGATTCGACCTCACCGAAGAGGAGCGCCGCGTGCTGGAGAATTCCCTCTCCGACGGAGCCGCTCCGAGCGCCGAGGAGGAGGCCTTCCGCCGCCGGGTCCGCGAAGGGCAGCAGAAGAACGAGGCGTGGGTCTTCGGCGGCAATCCGTTCAAAGAGTAGAAGCGGGGTGACGTGAAGCGGGTGCGGCCGGTTCTTTTCCGCCTTTCCGCCCGGCCGGAGACGGCTCTTGCGCTCGGCGTGGTGTTGGGCGCCGCCTCCGGAGCGGCCGGCGGGAGTGACGCGGCGCTTGCCGCGGTGCCGGCGGGAATTCTCTGCGCTCTCCTTCTGCTTCCCCTCCGGGCGGCGCTGCCCGGCGCGCTCGGGGCAGTGCTCGGCGCGGCAAGCTGGTACTGTCACGCGAACGGATGGCAGGAGGATGACGCACTTCGCTCCCTGCCGGAGCGGAATCTCCGGGCGGAGGCGGTCTGCCGCCTCACCGACGGCAGAATCACGTCGGTCCGGGCGGTTCCGGCGCCGGGGCTGATCCGGGCGGAACTCGTCGCCCTCCGGCTGTTGGGGGAGCGGGAGTTCCGGCCCGCTTCCGGAACGCTCTATCTGCGCTTCCCCGACCCGGCTCTGCCGTCACCTCCCTGCGGCGCGGTGATCACCGCCGGCGGCACACTGGAACTCCCGGCGGAATCCGTCTTCCGGCAGGAGGAGGGGGAGTTGCGTCCGGTCCGGAACGGTCTCTCCTTTGCCGGATTTCTCGCCGCCCGCGGTGCGGAACGGCTCTTCCGGATCGACCAATTCCGGGTGGAGCGGATGGCGCCGGGCGTCGTCGGACGGCTCTGCCGGGTCCGCGATTTTCTGATGGAACGGGCGTTGCGGGGCGTCACCTCCGACCGGGTCCGCGGCTGTGCCGCCGCGCTCTTCTTCGGCGCGACCGGCGGCATCGACAACTCCATCCGCGAACGGTTCGTCCGCTCCGGCACGATCCACCTCTTCTCGGTGAGCGGGATGCATGTCGCCGTGCTGGCCGGCGTGCTGCTCTGGCTGCTCCGGCCGCTGCCGCTGCGGCCGCGGATGCTCTCGCTCCTGCTGCTGGTCGGCGCCTACGTGCTGACCACCGGAGCCAATCCGCCCGCGGTCCGCGCTCTCTGCATGATCGGCGTCTGGTGTCTGCTGCGGATGGTGCTGCTCTACACGCCGGCGCTCAACACGCTCTTTCTCGCGGCGGCGGCGATGGTGCTCGTTTCGCCGATGCTGGTGCTCGACCTCGGGTTCCAGTACTCCTTCGTCATCACCGCCATGCTGATTCTGCTCGCGGAACGGTTCCGGGAGTGGAACGAACTTCTTCGCGAACCGCTCCGCTACATGCCGACCGGCCGTGCCGCGTTCCGCTTCGAGCGGTCGCTCCGGCGGGGAAGTGCACTGCTCTTCGCCGTCGGCGGGTGTGTCGGAGCCTTTCTCGCCGGAGCGGGCATCTCGCTCTATTCGCAGGGACTGCTTCTGCCCGGTTCGGTGCTGGCCAATCTGCTGCTCTCGCCGCTGGTGGGCGCACTCTTCCCGGTGCTTGCCTTCAAACTCGCGTTCGGCGCGCTCCTGCCGGGACTCGACCAACTGGGCGCTTGGCTGCTCACCACCGGATTCTCGCTGATGGATGCGGTCGCCGGAACCGTTTCGACCTGTTTCGGCCGGATGTCGGCGGTGCGTCCCGCCGCCTGGGAGGCCGTGCTTTTCACCGGGGCACTGCTCGTCGCCGCCGGGGTGCGGAAGAGGCGGATTGCCGTTGCGGCCGCGTTTCTCGCCGCCGTTCTGCTGGCCGGTTGGGTGGTCCGCGCGGAAATCCGCCCGCCGTCGCTGATGACCGGCGCCGGCGGCCGTTCCCCTCTGCCGGTGGTCGCGGTCGCCGAACCCGGACGCGGCGTCGGTGTCGCAATCAACATGCCGGGCTCCGACGCCGCGGAGGCGGTGGCCGGGTTCTTCCGTTCAAACGGCATCACCGAGGTGGAGACCCTCTACCTCTCCCGGCCCCGGACCGGGGCGGTGCTGGGGGTGCCCGCTCTGCTCCGGGCGATGCCGGTTCGCCGGATCGCCCTGCCGCCGCGGGATTCCTACGGCTGGCGGATGGAGGAGCTGCTCGAACTGCGCGCCGCCGGAGTGCCGGTGAGCCGTCATGCCGGACGCGACCCCGGTTTCTGCCGGATTCTTGATGAAAAAACGCATTGGGAGGTTGAATATTTCAATCCCGGGTCTAAATTGATATTCCGGCTGTGGATCGATGCGGCCGATTCCGGGTGGTGTTTCACGCTGCGCCGCCCGGGCCGCCCGGAGGAGCGGTTTCAGATTCCATACGGCAGCGTGCTGGAGATGCGCGAGCATGTGTTCGAAGGATTCTGAAAAGAAGTTGAAAATCTGCCATGTCATCACCCGGATGATCGTCGGCGGCGCCCAGGAAAATACCCTCTACTCGGTGATCGGCCACCTGCGCCACGGTCACGAAGCGGTTCTGCTGACCGGTCCTTCCCCCGGGCGGGAGGGGAAACTGCTCGCCCATGTCGACAGTTCCGGCGTCGAAACCGTCGAACTGCCCTCGCTGGTGCGCAACCTCGACCCGGTCAACGACCTCAAGGCCTACTTCGCACTGAAGCGCTTCTTCCGGGAGCGCCGGTTCGACGTGGTCCATACCCACTGCTCGAAAGCGGGAATCCTCGGGCGGCTGGCCGCCCGCGCCGCCGGCGTGCCGGTAGTGGTCCACACCGTCCACGGGCAGGCGTTTCACCCCTACGAGAAGCCGTGGAAAAACGCCCTCTACAAGTTCGCCGAACGCCTGGCCGCCCGCCGCAGTGACCGCATTTTCGCCGTTGCGCAGGCGATGATCGACCAGTGCGTCGAAGCCGGGATCGCGCCGCGCGACCGCTACCGGGTGGTCTATTCCGGCATGGATACCGCGCTCTTCGCCGGGGCGAAGCCGGAACCGGCGTTGCGTGACACGCTCGGCATTCCGCCGGAGGCGCGGGTGATCGTCACTGTCGCCCGGCTCTTCCAGCAGAAGGGGTATGAGTATGTCATTCCGGCGGCGGCGAAGGTGATCGCGGAGTTCCCCGACACCCATCTTCTGATCGTCGGCGACGGTCCGATGCGGGAGCAGCTCGACGCCGAAATCGCCGCGCTGGGGCTCACCGGGCACTTCCACTTCGCCGGACTGGTCGCGCCCGATCAGGTTCACCGCTATCTCGCGCTCGCCGATCTGCTCTGGCACCTCTCGCTCCACGAGGGGCTGCCCCGCTCGGTGGTGCAGGCGCTGGCGACCGGAATTCCGGCGATCGGATTCCGGCTCGACGGCACGCCGGAGGTGGTGATCGACGGCGAGACCGGCTACTGTGCCGCTCCGGAATCGGTGGAGGAGGTGGCCGACGCGACCCGCAGGCTCTGGCTCGACCCGGATGGCGCCCGGAAGATGGGCGAGAACGGCCGGAAGCTGGTGCTGGAGAAGTTCCGCTGGGAGACGATGGTCGACATTCTCGAGCGGGAGTACCGCGAACTGCTCGAACACGTTTCGCGCTGAAAAAAAGAGATCCCCGGTCGCCCGGGGATCTTCGGTTTCTGCAATCAAAAGCGGGAATTACCCCACTTCGGCGCCGGAGGCGATTTCGCCGTCGGTCGTCACCAGCCGGAGCGTGTCGCCCTCCTTCGCCGCCAGGAGCATTCCGGCGGATTCGATGCCGCGGATCTTCGCCGGACGGAGGTTGGCGACGATCACGATGCTCTTCCCCGCCAGCGATTCCGGCGTGTACCAGCGGGCGATGCCGGAGACGATCTGCCGCTCTTCGCCGCCGGATTCAATCCGGAGCCGCAGCAGCCGGTCCGCACCCTCCACCCGGCTCGCCTCGATCACCTTCGCGGTGCGGAGCTGAACTTTGGCGAAATCGGCGATGTCGATCAGCTCCACCACGCCGGCCGGAGCGGCCGCTTTCGCCGGTTTCGCCGCCTTCGCCGCCTTTTCCTGCTTCGCCGGTTTCGCATCGGCCTCCTTCGCCGCTTCAAACTGGATGCGCGGGAAGAGCGCGTCGCAGTCCTGCACGGTCCGCCCGGCGAGGTCGCTCTTCTTCGTTTTGAGGTCGGAGATCTTCAGCGCGGCGAAGTCGTTCCGGTTGTACCCGAGCGCGGCGCCGAGATCCGCCATCTTCGACGGCATCACCGGCGCGAGCAGCACCGCGACCCGGCGGAGCGCGTCGGCCGCGGTGTAGAGCACCGTGTTGAGCCGGGCGAGTTCGCCCTTCTTGGCGAGGCTCCACGGCGCGGTCTTCTCCATGTAGCGGTTGCCGGCCCGGACCGCGTTCATCACCGCCGCCAGCCCCTGGTCGAACTTCATCGCCAGCAGGCAGCTCTCCATCGCCGCGACCGCCTTGTCGACCTCCGCGTTGAGTTCGGCTTCGTCGGCGGTGAGTTCGGCGGGCGGCTGGATCACGCCGCCGGAGCGGAGCGTCATCTTCAGCACCCGCGAAAGCAGGTTGCCGAGGTCGTTGGCCAGATCGCTGTTGTAGCGGGCGACGAACGCCTCTTCGGTGAAGTTCGCGTCATTGCCCGGCGACATTTCCGAGAGCAGGAAGTAGCGGAAGGCGTCCACGCCGTAGCGCTCGACCATATCCATCGGATTGACCACGTTGCCGAGCGACTTGCTCATCTTGGTGTTGCCGGTCAGCCACCAGCCGTGGGCGAAGATGGTCCGCGGCATCGGCAGGCCGATCGCCTTGAGCATGGTCGGCCAGTAGACGCTGTGGGTGGTGAGAATGTCCTTGCCGATCAGATGGTAGCTCGCCGGCCACCAGTGCTCGAACTCCTCCTGGTTGCGGTGGAAGCCCACGCCGGAGATGTAGTTGATGAGCGCGTCGAACCAGACGTAGCAGACGTAATCGGGGTCGAACGGCAGTTCGATGCCCCACGAAAGGCGCGATTTCGGGCGGCTGATGCAGAGGTCGGAGAGCTTCTTCCGGAGGAAGCCCAGCGTCTCGTTCGCCCGGAACGACGGCTGGATGAAGTCCGGATGGGTCTGGATGTAGTCGATCAGCCAGTCCTGATACTTGCTCATGCGGAAGAAGTAGTTCGACTCCTTGATCGCGCTCACTTCACGGCCGCACTCCGGACACTTCCCGTCGACCAGATCCTTCTCGGTGAAGAACCGTTCGTCGCCGACGCAGTACCAGCCGGTGTATTCCGCCTTGTAGATTTCGCCGCGGTCGTAGAGCTCCTGGAGGATCTCCCGCACCACCTTCTTGTGGTACTCCTCGGTGGTGCGGATGAAACGGTCGTTGGTGATCCCCAGCTTGCGCCACAGCTCCTGAAAGCGGACCACCGTCTCGTCGCAGTGCTGTTTCGGATCCATCTGCCGCTTCTCGGCCGCCTTCTGCACCTTCTGGCCGTGCTCGTCGGTGCCGGTGAGGAAGAAGGTGTCCTCGCCGAGGGAACGGTGGTAGCGCGCCAGCACGTCGGCGAGAATCGTCGTGTAGGCGTGGCCGATGTGGGGTTTGTCGTTGACGTAATAGATCGGTGTCGTCACGTAGAAATTTTCAGTGTTCATCGGTACCTCCCGGAAGAGTATGTGAAACATGTCAGATCAAAATTTTCATTAATATATCCTCCCGGCGGGAAAAAAGCGAATTCCAAACCGGGAAAACAGAAAACGGCCCGCGACCCGGACCGGGCCGCGGACCGTATCCGCGAAGAAGTTCTCCCTCTTACTGGAGCTTGCCGGCGATGCCGAGCCAGCTCTGAATCACCGGCGAGAACTTGATGAACACCGGCGCGAAGACGATGCACACCATGCTCATGAGCTTGATGAGGATGTTCAGCGCCGGACCGCTGGTGTCTTTGCAGGGATCGCCGACGGTGTCGCCGATCACGGCGGCGGCATGGGTCGGATTCTTGGAGCCGTCGGCGAGCTTCTTGCCGCCGTAGGCGCCGTTTTCGATGTGCTTCTTGGCGTTGTCCCAGGCGCCGCCGGCGTTGTTGAGCATCGTGGCGAGCACGAACCCGGTGGCGAGTCCGCCCGCGAGCATGCCCATCACGCCCGGAATGCCGAGGATCAGCCCGGTCAGCACCGGAATGACGATCGCCAGCAGCGACGGCACGAGCATTTCACGCTGCGCTCCGGCGGTGGAGATCGCCACACAGCGGGCGTAGTCCGGCTTCTCCTCGCCCTTCATGATGCCGGGCATCGCCTGGAACTGGCGGCGCACCTCTTCGACCATCGAACCCGCGGCGCGGCCGACCGCCTTCATCGTCATCGCGCAGAAGAGGAACGCGGCCATGCCGCCGATGAAGAGGCCGCCCAGCAGCATCGGATTCATGATGTTCAGCTGCTGCCAGTCGACGAAATTGAGAATGGTCATCTTGCTGGCGGCGGCGACGTCGATCCCTTCGCCGAGGCCGGAGTCGAACTTGCCGATCCAGATCTTGCTCTCTTCGATGAAGCTGGCCAGCAGCGCCATCGCGGTCAGCGCCGCCGAACCGATCGCGAATCCCTTGCCGGTCGCGGCGGTGGTGTTGCCGAGCGAGTCGAGCGCGTCGGTGCGCTGACGCACCTCCGGCGGCAGGCCGGACATCTCCGCGTTGCCGCCGGCATTGTCGGCGATCGGCCCGTAGGCGTCGGTCGCCAGCGTGATTCCGAGGGTCGAGAGCATGCCGACCGCGGCGAATCCGACGCCGTAGAGGCCCATCGAGAAGGCGCCCGGCTCCCCGGAGAATCCGCCTGCGAAGCCGTAGGCGCAGAGGATGCCGATGACGATGGTCACCACCGGAATTCCAGCGGAGTACATGCCGGTGGCCAGTCCGTCGATGATGGTGGTGGCCGGGCCCATCTGGGCCTGGAAGGCGATGCCGCGGGTCGGTTTGTATTCCGCGCTGGTGTAGTATTCGGTCGCCTGACCGATGATCACGCCCGCCGCCAGTCCGGCGACCACCGAACCGAAGATGCCGCAGGAGATGAAGTCAAGGTACCACAGAAAGAGCAGGGCGACCAGGATCAGCACCGAGCTGCCGAGCGTTCCGGTGAGCAGACTGCGCAGCAGCTGCTTCTGGGTGGCGCCCTCCTTGCAACTGACCATGCGGATTCCCACCAGCGAGAGCAGCGTGCCCAGCCCCGCCACGATCATCGGCGAAAGAACCAGCTTGAGCGCGTAATCGGTCGTCGCTCCGGCGGTCTGAGCCGCGACGGCGGCGCCCAGCGCGGCGGTCGCGAGGATCGAGCCGCAGTAGGATTCGTAGAGGTCCGCGCCCATGCCGGCGACGTCGCCGACGTTGTCGCCGACGTTGTCCGCGATGGTGGCCGGGTTGCGCGGGTCATCCTCCGGAATTCCCGCTTCGACCTTGCCGACCAGGTCGGCGCCGACGTCGGCGGCCTTGGTGTAGATGCCGCCGCCGACGCGGGCGAAGAGCGCCTGGGTGGAGGCGCCCATGCCGAAGGTCAGCATGGTGGTGGTGATGTGGACCAGTTTTTCAGAGACCGAGCAGCCGGCCGGAACCAGTTCCAGCCCGAGGAAGCGCAGGCCGGTCGCCATGTGTTCCGGCGTGTAGACCAGCTTGTCGAGGATGAGGTACCACAAACAGATGTCGAGCAGTCCGAAGCCAACCACCACCATGCCCATGACCGCGCCGGAGCGGAAGGCGACCTGCAGGCCGCGGTTCAGCCCTTCGCTGGCCGCCTGCGCGGTGCGGTTGGAGGCGCGGGTCGCGGTCTTCATGCCGATGTAGCCGCAGAGGCCGGAGAAGAAGCCGCCGGTCAGGAAGGCGACCGGCACGAACGGGTTCTGCACGCCGCAGAAGGCCAGGACCGCGAAGATGGCGAAGAGGATGAAGAAGACGATGCCGACCACCTTGTACTGGCGGCGGAGATAGGCCATCGCCCCTTCGCGGACGTAGCCGGCGATCTCCTTCATCCGCTCATTTCCCTCGTCGGCCGCGATCATCTTGCGGTAGAACATCAGCGCAACCAGCAGAGCGATGATCGACGCGAGCGGCGCCACCCACCAGAGCAGCGGCATTCCAGCGAACATGGAGAGGCTCTCCATGTCCGGCGGAACGGCGTTTTCGACGACGGTTACGGATTCAACCACCACGTCAGCGGCGGCGGCCAGTCCTGCAAAGGAGAGGCCTGTCAGCAGCAGTTTTTTCATTTGAGCTCCCCGGTTAGAGTTGATGATATATCTGAATTCGGCCGGAGTGCCGGCCACAATTCCCGTTTAAAAATACTCCGTCAAATCGATCCGCGGTATGGAAAAAACGGTGAAAATTCTGCACTTTTCCATTTTTCAGACGGAAACCCAAATTGTAATTACAATAGTTTCATTTTTTTTAATTGCAAGATTGTCCGAATGGTGATACATTAATTTTGTGCGTTTTTTATCGAAAATTATCTGGAATCAGGAGATATTACAGGAAATGAGTGAAGAAGTCCGCAACGATGCCGCAACCGGCGCTGAAACCGGGGAACAGCAGGTCAACTCCCTTTTCGCCCAGCGGCTGGCGAAGGTCCGGGAACTGGAAGCCGCCGGAATCGATCCCTACGGCCACGCCTTCCCCAACACCGTTCCGATCGAGCAGGTGCGCGCTGAATTCGTCGCTCCGGCCGAGGGCGAGTACGGTCCGGAAGTGACCGTCGCCGGAAGGCTGACCGCCCGCCGCGGCATGGGCAAGTCGATCTTCGCCGATTTGCGCGACAGCTCCGGCAAGATCCAGCTCTTCGTCGGCAAGAGCGAGATCGGCGACGAGGCGTTCGGCCTGTTCAAGAAGCTCGACATCGGCGACATCGTCGGCATCAAGGGGCCGACCTTCCTCACCCGGATGGGCGAACTCACCATCCGCGTCCATGAGTGCACGCTTCTTTCGAAGTCGCTCCGCCCGCTGCCGGAGAAGTTCCACGGGCTGGTCGACGTCGAACAGCGCTACCGTCAGCGCTACCTCGACCTCATCTGCAACGACGAGAGCCGCCGGATCCTCAAGATGCGCAGCGACATCCTTCGCGAAATCCGCAACTTCATGGATTCCCGCGGCTTCATGGAGGTGGAAACTCCGATGCTCCAGTCGCTCGCCGGCGGCGCTTCGGCCAATCCCTTCACCACCTTCTACGAGGCGCTCAATTCGACCATGTACATGCGCATCGCGCCGGAACTCTACCTCAAGCGACTGCTGGTCGGCGGCTTCGAGAAGGTCTATGAACTCAACCGGAACTTCCGCAACGAGGGGATGGACCGCCGCCACAATCCGGAATTCACCATGATGGAGGTCTACCAGGCCTACGGCGACTGCCGCACCATGATGGAGCTCATCGAATCGCTGATCACCACCGTCGCGATGAAGGTGGTCGGCACCCTGAAGATCGACCACGGCAACGGCAAGGTGATCGACCTCACGCTCCCCTGGCGGCGCGCCACCTACAACGAACTGTGCGAGGAGAAGGGCGGCGCCGACTGGTTCAAGCTCACGCCGGAAGAGCGGATCGAGCGCGGCAAGTCGCTCGGGCTGGATGTCTACCCCGGCATGCCCGACCTGGAGGTGACCAACGAACTCTATGAGAAGCTGGTTGAGCCGACGCTGATCCAGCCGACCTTCGTGACCCGGATTCCGGTCGAACTCCTGCCGCTGGCCAAGGGGTGCCCGGATGATCCGACCCACGTCGACGTCTTTGAACTCGGCATCAACGGCGTCGAAGTCGCCCCCGCCTACTCCGAACTCAACAATCCGATCATCCAGCGCCGCCGGCTGGTCGAGCAGTTCGAGAAGAGCAAAAAGGAGGGCGACCGGATGGAGGACAAGATCGACGAGGATTTCCTCGTCGCCCTCGAACACGGCATGCCTCCGGCGGGCGGCATGGGCATCGGTATCGACCGGCTGGTGATGATTCTCACCGGCGCCGAGGCGATCCGCGACGTGATCCTCTTCCCGCAGATGCGCATCCGGAAGTAATCCGTTTCCGATGGAGGCTCCGGAACAGATCTGGGAGGTCAGCGACGTCAACCGCGCAGTGCGTGAGATCGTCGAAGGCAGCCTCCTGCCGTTCTGGCTCCGCGGCGAGGTCGGTTCGCTGGTGCTGCACCGCTCCGGCCACGCCTATTTCACGCTCAAGGACACCAGCTCCCAGCTCCGCGCCGTCTTCTTCGGCGGTGCGGCGCAGTGTGCGAAGCTCGGTGTCGCCAACGGGTCGAAGATCGAGGCGTTCGGCAATCTCACCGTCTATGAGGTGCGCGGCGAATACCAGTTCTCCGCCCGCCGCCTGCGCCTGGCCGGTCTCGGCGACCTCCAGCGCCGCTTCGAAGAGGTGCGCCGCCGCCTGGCCGCCGAGGGGCTGTTCGACCAGGAGCGCAAGCGGCCGATTCCGGTACTGCCGAAGCGGATCGGCGTGGTGACCAGTCCCACCGGGGCGGCGATCCGCGACTTCCTGCAGATCATCAACCGCCGTTTCCCCAACGTCAACATCCGCATCTATCCCTGCATGGTGCAGGGGCAGGGGGCGGCCGAACAGGTCGCCCGCGGCGTCGAATTCTTCAACCGCACCCGCGGCGCCGACGTCATCGTCGTCACCCGCGGCGGCGGCAGTATGGAGGATCTCTGGCCCTTCAACGAGGAGCGGCTCGCCCGCGCCGTCGCCGCGAGCGCCATTCCGGTGATCAGCGCGGTCGGTCACGAGATCGACTTCACCATCTGCGACTTCGCCGCCGACCTCCGGGTGCCGACCCCCTCCGCCGCCGCCGAGCTGGTGATCGGCAAACGCGAGGAGATGGCCGCGAAACTCGAACGGCTCGACAAGGATCTGCGAAACGTCCTCGCGCTGACGCTCACCCGGTTGCGGAGCCGGTTCGAGCGCGCCGCCGGCAGTTTCGTCTTTCGCGAACCGAAACACCTCGTCGAAATGCGCCGCCAGCAGCTCGATGAACTGGAGTCCCGGCTCTTTTCGAGTGCGGAAAATCTGCTGCTGCGCCACCGTTCGCGGCTCGACCGGCTCGCCGGAACGCTCGCCGCGCTCAATCCCCGCCGCCAGCTCGAACGCGGCTATGCGATCCTCTTCGACCCGGCGGAGAACCGTCCGGTGACCACCTCGAAACTCTCCGCCGGAACGCTGCTCCGGGCGCAACTCGCGGATGGTGAAATGGATGTCGAGGTGAAGTGATTCCTCACCGCGGAAAATGCGGAAAAAACAGCTTCCGGAAGCTTGTTAAAATCCCGGCGCGGTGGTATATTACTCCATTTTAGGGTCCGCGGGCTCTTCTTTGACAGGCGGATTGCGATTGATTGGCGAACAAATGTTTATATAAATAGTGGCGGGATCAGTTATGAGTGAATTGGGGAACAGGGATTTTCCGGTCAACATTGAAGACATTATGCATACTGCGTATCTGCAGTATTCGCTGAGCGTGAACGTCGGCCGGGCGATTCCGGATGTTCGCGACGGTCTGAAACCGGTGAACCGCCGGATTCTCTACGCGATGCGGCAGCTCGGGCTGAGCAAATCCCACGCGACGGTGAAGTGCGCGCGCGTCGTCGGCGAAGTGATGGGTAAGTACCACCCGCACGGCGACGCGGCGATCTACGACGCGCTGGTCCGGCTGGCGCAGGACTTCTCGATGCGCAACCCGCTGGTCGAAGGGCAGGGCAACTTCGGCAACATCGACGGCGACCCGGCGGCGGCCAGCCGTTACACCGAGTGCCGTATGGAGCGGCTCGCCGAGGAGATGCTCAGCGACATCGAAAAAGAGACCGTCGACATGATCCCGAACTTCGACGAGTCGGAGACGGAGCCGGCGGTGCTGCCCGCCCGTTTCCCGCAGCTGCTGGTCAACGGCACCACCGGCATCGGCGTCGGTATGGCGACCAACATTCCGCCGCACAACCTCGGCGAGGTGATCGACGCCACCGTCTGTCTGCTGGAGAATCCGAAGGCGACGGTCGACGAGCTCATGGAGCATCTGCCCGGGCCGGACTTCCCGACCGGTGCGATCATCCGCGGGCGCTACTCTCTGCGGCAGTTCTACCAGACCGGCCACGGCAGTGTCAAGATCCGCTCCAAGGCGGACATCATCGAGAAGGACGGCCGCGAGCAGATCATCGTCACGGAAATTCCCTACGCGGTCTGCAAGGAACAGCTGGTCAAGAAGATCGCCGAACTGGTCAACGAGAAGCGCATCACCGGCATCTCCGGGCTGCGCGACGAGTCGAGCAAACGGACCGGCATGCGCATCGTCATCGAGATCAAGCGCGGCGCGATGGCCTCGGTCGTTCTCAACCAGCTCTACGCGCACACGTTGCTTGAAACCACCTTCGGCTGCACGATGCTGGTGGTGGACCACAACCGGCCGCGCACGATGAATCTGGTGCAGGTGTTGCAGGCCTACATCGACCACCGGCTCGAAGTGGTGCTGCGGCGGACCATCTTTGATCTGCGCAAGGCGGAGGCACGGGCCCACATCCTCGAAGGATTGATGAAGGCGCTGGCCAACATCGACGAGGTGGTGCAGATCATCCGCGAGTCGCGCAGCCGCGCCGATGCGGCGGCGAACCTGATCGCCCGTTTCGAATTCACCCAGGTCCAGACCGACGCGATTCTCGATATGCGGCTGCACCAGCTGACCGGACTGGCGATCGAGGTGCTCAAGGCGGAACTCGAAGAGCTGCTCAAGCGGATCGAATACCTCAAGGCGCTGGCCGCCAGCCGCGACATGCGGCTCGGCGTCATCCGCGACGAACTGCTCGAAATCAAAGAGAAGTACGCCGATCCGCGCCGGACGGAGATCACCACCGACGACTCCGACCTCAACATCGCCGACCTGATTCCGCGCCACAGCTGCGTGATCACCGTGTCGAACACCGGCTACATCAAGCGGGTGCCCGCCGACACCTACCGCACGCAGCACCGCGGCGGCAAGGGGATCATCGGCATGGAGACCAAGGAGGAGGATCACGTCGAACACCTCTTCAATGCGGACAGCCACGATCTCATCTTCTTCTTCACCGACCGCGGCTTCATGTACTGGCTCAACGTCTACGAGATTCCGGAGGGGTCGCGCACCGGCAAGGGCAAGGCGATCGTCAACATGATCAAGATCGAGCCCGGCGAAAAGATCTGCGCGATGCTGACCGTCAGCCAGGATGAGTTCAACGATCCGAACAAATACATCGTCATGGCGTCGCGCCGCGGCTACATCAAGAAGAGCGAACTGGCCCTCTTCAAGAATCTCCGCCGGGTTGGTCTGCGCGCCCTCGTCATCGAGGACGACGACGATCTCATCGGCGCCGGCATCAGCGAGAACGGCAATGAAATTCTGCTTTCCACCCGGCTCGGCATGGCCTGCCTCTTCGATCAGAACGACGAGCAGATCCGGCCGATGGGGCGTACCGCCCGCGGCGTGACCGGCATGCGGTTCAAGATTCCGGGGGACGACGTGGTCAGCCTCGAAATCATCCGCGAACATGTGTACAGCGATGAGGAGCCCGCCGACGAGAACGAGACGGAAACCGAGGTCGAAGTCGACGTCGATGACGAAGCCCCGGTCTACGGCAGCGGTCCGGAGGTGCTGGTGGTGACCGACGGCGGCATGGGCAAGCGCTCCTATGTGAGCACCTACCGCAAGACCAACCGCGGAGCGAAGGGGGTGGTGAACATCCGCCTGCGCGAAGGCGAATCGGTGCTGTCGGTGATTCAGATCACCGAGGAGGACGAAATTCTGCTCACCACCGAACGCGGTCAGCTGGTGCGGATTCCGGCGAAGGAGATCCGCCGGGTCGGACGCGCCTCGAAGGGGGTGCGGATTATGAACCTCAACGCGGGTGACCGCATCACCGGCGTCGCCAAGCTGATCGAAGTGGATGTTCCGAAAGCCGCCACGGCGGAAGCTCCGGCGGAAGAGGGGACCACGGCGGAACCGGCGGTGCCGGAAGCCCCGGCGACCCCGTCGGCCGATACGGATGTCGAACCCGGCAGCGGGGAATAACCCATCAAACCGCGAGGCGGCATGTTTCACTTCAGGCAATATTCGGCGCCGAAACAACGTCCCCTGATCATGGGGATCGTCAATGCGACCGGGGACTCCTTCAGCGAAGGGGCGGCCTCCGCGGCCGGCAGTGCGCTCGACCGGGCGCTGCGGCTGCTTGACGACGGCGCCGATCTGCTCGACATCGGCGGGGAATCCACCCGGCCGGGCGCGCGGGAGATTCCGCCGGGAGAGGAGATCGAGCGGATTCTGCCGGTGATCCGGGGAATCCGTTCGGCGCGCCCCGGCGCGGTTCTGAGCGTCGATACGCGCAAATCCGAAGTGGCCGCCGCCGTGCTGGAGTGCGGCGTGGAGATCATCAACGACGTTTCGCTTTTGCGGTACGATGCCGCGCTGGCGCGGGTGACTGCCGAAGGCGGCGCGGCGCTGGTGCTCAGCCATTCGCGGGGAACGCCGGAGACGATGCGTTCGGCGGAGTTTCACGATTACGGAGACGACGTGGTTGCCGCGGTGGCCGCGGAGCTTGCCGCCGCAAAACAGCTTGCGCTGGAGGCGGGCGTGGCGGAGGAGAATCTGATCGTCGACCCCGGCATCGGTTTTGCCAAGACGCCGGAACAGGACTGGGAGCTGTTGCGCCGGAGCGGGGAGTTCCGCCGGCTCGGCCCGGTGCTGGTCGGCATGTCACGGAAGTCGTTTCTCGGCTCGTTTCTCCAGCGGCCGGAGCCGTCGGAGCGGGTCAGCGGCACGCTGGCTGTGGCGCTCTGTCTGGCGGATAGCGGAGTGGATATTCTGCGGGTTCACGATGTCCGGCCGTTGCGTGACGCACTGCTGGTCCGGGCGAAACTGCGGGAATAAGGGAGGTGCGGGATGCTGCCGGATGTTTCCATGCTGATCGATTTCGCGCGGATGGTCATCGAGATTGCGATTCTCACGCTGGTGATCTATAAAATTCTGTATTACATGCGCGGCGCGCGCGGGTCCTACGTGCTGGCCGGAATCATCATTCTGCTGGTGGCGCTGATCGTCATTTCGCAGTATCTCAAGCTGGAGGCGATCAACTTCCTGCTGCAGTGGCTGCTGGTTTCACTGCCGACGGCGCTCTTCATCATCTTTCAGCCGGAACTGCGGCGGGCGTTCGCCCAGCTGGGCAGTTACACGGTGTTCCAGGGCAAGCGCCGCCGCGAGGTGATCGGCGAACTGGTCACCGCCACCGCCAACATGGCGAAGCGCAAATGCGGTGCGCTGATGGTGGTGGAGCGGCGGATCGGCATGCAGGCGCTGATCGACGACTCGGTGCGGCTCGACATCAAGATCAACGCGATGGTGCTCGAGTCGATCTTCTTCCCCAACTCGCCGCTGCACGACGGCGCGGTGATCATTCACGACGACCGGATTGTGGCGGCGCGGGCGATTCTGCCGCTGACGCGGGCGGAGAACATCTCCCGCCGGCTGGGTACCCGGCACCGGGCGGCGCTGGGAATCTCCGAGGAGACCGACGCGGTGACGATTGTGGTCTCCGAGGAGACCGGCACGATCAGCATCGCCTGCCGTGGGGTGCTCCACCGGGATCTCGCGATCAGCGAGCTGGAGAATTATCTGGAGAAACTGATCATTCAGGAGCAGGATGACACCGATCTGGCCGAAACCGTGCAGATGCTGGAGGAGCAGTCGGAACTGCCGTCGTCCGCACCGGCCGCGACGGAAAGGAGTGCGGAGAAATGAACCACCTTGTCAGCCGTCTCTTCTCGCGGATCTGGAGTTTTCTGCGCCGGGATTTCTGGCGCAAACTGATTGCGCTCTGCTTCGCCTTCTTCACCTACTTTGCGGTGCAGGCGCAGCTCGCCGGGGAGCAGAAGCTCACCGGGGTGCCGGTGGAGATCCGGCTGCCTCCTGAACTCATCAGCGTCGGGCGTCAGGATTTTCTGATTGCGGTGAATGTCAAGGGGCCGAAGAGTTCGTTGCGCAACTTCGACGGCAAGGATCTCAAGGGGGTGGTCGAGGTCCGGCTGGAGGATTATGTGCCGGGCATGCCGTTCAAAGTGCGGCTGCATCCGTCGGATTTCCGCCCGGTCAAGGGGGTCAGCGTAAGTTCGATCGACCCGCAGTACGGAGAGCTGGTATTGAATCTGCAGCGGCGGATATCGCGGAATGTGCCGGTGCGGCCGAAATTCAAGGGGCAGCTGGGGAAGAACTACCGGCGGGCGGATGTGCGATGCATTCCGTCGGAGACCCAGGTGACCGGGCCGGAACAGCTGGTCCGGGAATTGCAGGAGATTTCGACACAGCCGATTCCGCTCGACGATGCGGTGACCGAATCGTTTGAATACCGGGCGCAGCTGGAGGCGCCGTCGGGGGTGATGGTTTCGCCGTGGCGGGCGACGGTGCAGGTGGATATTGTGCGAAACTATGAACGGAGAATTTTTCAGGATATGCCGCTGCTGCTGCTTTCCGAGCCGGGCGGAAACCGCCGGTTCCAGGTGGAGGTGCTCGACAAGCCGCGGGTGGATGTGACGGTGAGCGGGCTGGCGCAGCCGGTTTCGGCGTTGCGCACTGGCGACGTCAAGGTGTATCTGGATATTTCGCGGCTCTCCGAGCCGGGCATCTATACGCTCCCGGTCGGCTGTTACGTCAAAGGGGACAGTCTCGACGTGCGGGAGATCTATCCGGAACAAATTAAAGTGAAAATCACGAATCTGCGATAAAAACAAAAGAAAGGTGCAGTTCCATGATTATCAAGAAACTCAACACGATGTTCCACAAACACAGCCGGTGGCTTTTCGGAGCGTTCACGATCGTCATCATCGTGTCGTTCATGGGATTTCTGACGCCGGGTCAGTTCGGGCTGGATATGTTCTCCGACCCGGCGAACACCCGCGTCGGCACCGCGTTCGGCGAACCGGTGACCTACGGGGATCTGATCACCGAGGCGGAGCGGCTCCAGCTCTTCAATCAGGTGTTCTACGGAGTTTCTTCGCGCAACCTCAACCCGGAGGAGGCGTTCGGCCCCTATTGTCTGGTGCAGGCGGCGAAGCGGATGGGGCTGGCGGCCAGCGACAAGGAGGTCGCGGCACTGCTCCGTCAGGCTCCGACGCTTCAGGTGGAGGGCAAGTTCAGTCTCGACGCCTACAAGCAGCTGCTGGCCAACCTGAACCGGCAGGGAATCGCCGATACCGATTTGAATGATGCGGTCCGGGACATTGTGCTGCTCAACAAAGTCAGTCGCGATCTCGCCTCCGGCGTGGCGGTGACGCCGGGCGAAGTGGAGAATTTCTATCGTCAGCTCAACGGGAAGTTCGAGGTGAAGGCGGCGCTGTTCGACGCCTCCGCATTCAAGAACAAGGTGGATGCGCGCGACGCCAAGGCGATCCGCACCTACTTCGACACCAACCGCAGCGAGTACCAGATTCAGGCGAAACTCTCCGCACTGCTGCTGGAGTTCCCCTATGCCTCGTTCCGGGCGGAGGCGGAGAAGGCGGCGACCGCGGCGGAGCTGGAGAAGTTCTTCAAGGCGGATCCGCAGGCGTTTGCCGGCAAGGACGGCAAGGCTCCTGAGTTCGCCAAGGTGAAGAACGAGGTGCGTAAAAAGTTCGTCGAAACGCGCAGCCGTGATCTGGCAGTGCGCCGCGCCTATGACTTCGCCTCTCAGGCTTATGAGGTGGTCGCGGAGGCGGAGAACAAGGCCGATGCGTTCCGGAAACTGGCCGGCAAGGAGAAACTCGCCATCGTGGAAACCGGCATGGTTGACGTCGATGCCGAGGTGGTCGGCAAAATCCGTTCCCGTCAGCTGATGCAGCAGCTGGCCGCCACTGCGGGCAGCAATCCGGTGACCAACGCGATTCCGACCGAGAATGCGGCCTATGTCGGCATTGTGGTCGAGCGGGTGGCGGCGCGTCCGGCGGAGTTCAACGAGGTCTCCCGCCAGCTGGCGACGGACTTTGTCGAGGCGCAGGCGAAGAAGCTGGCCCGCGAGGCGGCGGATGCCGCTCTGACCAGTTTGAAGGCGGTCAAGGACCCGGCGGCGCGTTCGAAGGCGTTTGCCGCGTTGAAGGGATGCACGTTCAAGACCTTTGAATTTTCGTTGCAGAATCCTCCCGCGGCCGGCCTGGAGGCGGCGGCGCGGGCGGTGGCGGAGCTGCGCACCGGCGAGGTTTCCGCCGTTTACAATACGGCGGAAGGGGCCGGCATTTCCGAGCTGATCAAGCGGATTCCGGCGGATATGAAGGAGTTCGAGGCCAAGCGGGCCCAGTATGAGCTGATGTGCCGTTCCTACAAGGAACAGCTGGCGCGGCAGGCGTTTGAGGAGGAGCTTGCCTCGCAGTGTCAGCTTCTGCCGGAATATCGGCAGTGATGTGTGGAGATTGTACCGGGCGGGAGGCCCGGTGTGGAAAGAGTGATGCAATGAAGAGTTCTGGTTCCATGGCGTCGCCGGCGGAGGAGGTCGGGACGGCGCTGGGCCGCCATATGACGGTCGAGTTTTACGAGTGTAATTCCGCGGTTCTGGCGGATGCCGGACGGTTGCGGGAGATTTTCGTCGATGCGGCGAAACGCTCCGGGGCGACGGTGATCGACGCCTATTTTCACGAGTTCAAACCGCAGGGGGTCAGCGGCGTCGTGGTGATCAGCGAATCCCATTTTGCCGTGCACGCCTGGCCGGAGCACGACTATGCGGCGGTGGATCTTTTCACCTGCGGCGACGGCGTGAACTTCGACGTGGCGATCCGGGAAATCGCCGCCGGAATCGGTTCGGCGCAGTGGATCGTTTCGAGCATGATGCACCGCGGCATTGTCGGAACCAACGGCGTGGAGCGTCTGGTTCCGGTGACTGAGGGACCGGCGGCGCGCTATCACCTTTCGTGGAAGTCGCGTTTTAACGCCACCGGCGCGCGGGGACTCTCCGCCGCGATCGATATTTACGAGTGCAGCGGGGCGCTGTGGGATCAGCCGGAACGCTATCCGGAATTTGTCCGGCGTCTGGCCGGGCAGCTCGGCAGCGAACCGGTCTGTGAGATGCGGTTTGATCCGCCGTCTCCGGAATGCTTTTCCTTTGAGCAGCCATTGCGGGACGGCCGGTTTGCCGGGCGGGTGGATATCGCCCGGCGCGCGGCCTATTTCGACCTCATCCTTTTCGGATATTTCGAGCCGCGGGAGGCCGCTGAGTTCCTGATCGGGGAGCTCGGGGGCCGGTATTACCGGCTGATGCCGCAGATCCGGCAGTGAAGCGGCCGGGAAGGGAGAAATCATGGCGGACCGTCCGGAAATTCTGATTGTAGACGATGAACACAACACCCGTGAAGCGCTCGCGCGCTATCTGCGGGGGCGTTTCTCCGTCACCACCGCCGCCGATGGCGAGGTGGCGATCGAGCTGCTCAAGGAGCGGAATTTCGATCTGGTCCTGACCGATTTGCGCATGCCGAACGCCGACGGCATGAGTGTGCTGGAGGCGACGCGGAGCAAGGCGGACCGGCCACTGTGCATTCTGCTCACCGCCTACGGTTCGATCGGCGACGCGGTCACCGCGGTGAAACAGGGGGCGTTCGATTTCGTGCCGAAGCCGGTCAAGCTCGATAAACTCGAAGAGGTGATCGACGCGGCGCTCGCTTCGCGCCATCCGGCGGCGGAAAAACAGACATCGGCGGCGTCGGCGCCGGAGGGGGGAAGTGATTCGGAGCTGGTTTTCCCGGCGCCCGGCTCTGACGACCCGATGGGGCGGATTATGGAGATGGTGGCCACGGTGGCGCCGACCCGTTCCACCGTACTGCTCACCGGGGAGAGCGGCACCGGGAAAGAGGTGATTGCGCGACTGATCCACGACCGGAGCGGCCGGACCGGATACTTTGTGCCGGTGCACTGCGCGGCGCTGACCAGCACCCTGCTGGAGAGCGAGCTTTTCGGATACGAAAAGGGGGCGTTCACCGGCGCGTCGGAGCGGCGGAAGGGGCGATTTGAACTGGCCGATCACGGGACAATTTTTCTCGATGAAATCGGCGAGATCGACGCCGCGACTCAGGTGAAGCTGTTGCGGGTGCTGGAGAGCCGTTCCTTCGAGCGGGTAGGGGGGACGGAGACGGTCAAGGTGGATGTCCGCCTGATCGCCGCCACCAATCGCGATCTGCGAAAGATGGTGGCGGAGAAGAGTTTCCGGGAGGATCTCTTCTACCGGCTTTCGGTGGTCAACCTTGAACTGCCGCCGCTGCGCGAACGGCGGGGGGAGATTCCGGTTCTGATCCGCCGGTTCATTGCGGAATTTGCAAAGGAGAACCAGCGGGAGGTGGACGGGATCGAGCCGGACGCGCTGGAGCGTCTGGTGCAGTACGACTGGCCGGGAAACATCCGGGAGTTGCGCAACTGCATCGAGTGCATGGTGGTGCTGGCGAAGGGGCATGAACTCACGCTGGCGGATATTCCGGAGAACATCCGGGAGGCGCAACCTGCGGCGGCCGCTCCGGAGAAGAAAGAGCTTCCGGTCGGTACGTTTGAGGCGACCGAACGCGAACTGATTGAAAAGGCGCTGGCCGAGTGCAACGGCAACCGGACGGCGGCGGCAAAACTGCTTGGAATCAGCCGTCGGACGCTCCACCGCCGCCTGGCGGAGAAACAGAGCTGAGCGGGTGTTCTCCACGAGGCCGCCGGAAACTGCCGTTCCGCTTCGACTGCGGAATGAAACCACCCTTTTCGAACTGCTTCATCTGCTGATTTTCCGGCTGCCTTCGCTGTGCTTCGGGAGAATATCGCCGTCGTCTCATGAAGATCGATGAGAACAGCGGCGGACATTCGTTTCCTCCCTTCGCTGGAGTGATTGCCATCAAGGGTGAAGAGTCATCGTGACAATTTTCCATGGCGGGAGCTCTGTGCGACACCGGCACTCGAGGAAGGTGATGCACGCCTCCACCGGAGTTCCGGAACCGTTTTGCAGGGAGAGGCGGATATTCTCTCCCTCGCGGACGAATTCCACGATTCGCACGTTGTCGGGTGTGATCGTCAACAGGGAACCAGTTGACGGCAGTGCACCCCGGTGGGGCCAGCCGGCCAGCACACGCGGAAATTGAAACAGCTCTTCCGCTCTTTGCCGGATGGTGTTCGCCTCCGAACTCAGCAGGAACCGCAACGTCAACTCTCCCGCCGAGACCGGCAGTTCCGGGTGGAGCGAGGCGCCGTCCACCTCGTCTCCGGCGTACAGCGTCCGGCGTGCGACGCCGTAACGGAAGAAGCCCTCCTCGTTGTCGTATCCGAAGGCGCCGTCTGCGGCGAACCCGAAACTCTCCCCGTCCGGATAGCGGAGCTTCACCCAGCCTACCGCCGGGAACTGCCCTTCGACGTGCCGTTCCACTTCGCCGCCCGGCACATCGCAGAGAAGCTGTTCCGCCTGCGGCAGCCGGAGGAAAAGACGACAGGTGCGATCCCGACAGAAGACGCGCAGTTCCGCTGCGATCACCGGCGAATCCATGGTAAGACGGAGCGTCAGTTCCAGATGGGAGGCGGCCCCTTCGATGCGGAACCAGATGGCGGAGCGCAGGGGACCGGATTCCACGATCCGACAGGCGCGAATCTGCCACACCTCCAGCCGCTCCTGCAGATGGATCGATTCCGGTTCTTCGGACATGCCGCCCCAGGAGCCGAACCGGTCGCGAAAGAGGGCGAAGGAGAGCGGCAGGAGCGTCCCCGTCGCGTTCTTCAGCGACAGCGAATCTCCGCCGACCGTTCCGGAGATTTGCCAGAATCGGTTGCGAATGCCGTTTTCCCCACTGGATTTCGCCGGAATTCCGGCGGGAACCGGGTAGGGGGCGGGGCGGGTACGGGTTGCGAACGTCAGTACCTTCCAGCCGGTCGGCGGCAGTTCCAGCGGCACGAGCAGTCGTTTGCGCCAGACGCAGTGCTTCATCGCGTTGTGCTCCTCCGGAATCTCCTGCGCCGGCAGGAGGTTGCCGGCATCATCGCGGATTTCCACCACCGGGTCCTCCCGACGGAAACGGTAGATTGGCCGGTAATCGAGGCTCTCCTCCAGTTCGATCAGCCCATGGAACGGACGGGGCAGCGGATTGAAGACCAGCAGCGGCACCGGTTCCGGCCAGTCCGCCGCCGGAGCGGCCGGGACCGGCATGTCGACGGCGGCTACGAGCCGGTTCAGTGCCGCGGTTTCCGCTTCGAAGGCGCCGTCGATCACCGCACTGAGCTGGCAGCTTTGCTGTTCGAGCGCCCGTGCGATGGCGGAGCCGGGCAGGATGTCGTGAAAGGAGTTGAAGAACAGCATCTTCCACAACGGTTTCAGATCCGGGGAGGGGGCATGTGTCGGGGGCGTGACTGTTTCGACGGTCCGTTCAGCCCGCAGCAGTGCCGATTCCGCCTGTCGGTAGAGCCGCTTGAAACGGGGAACGGAAGAGTAGCAGCCGCGCAGACAGTAGTTGAGTTCGCCTCGGAACTCCGGCAGCTTCCGTCCGGAGGCGACCTCCTCCTCCAGCGCGGCGAAGAAGCTCTGGAAGGTCGAGAACCGCACTTCGAACTCCGGATGTGCCGCCGCCCAGGCGAGGGCGCCTTCGATCTGACCGCGCGACGTGCCGCCGCCGTGGTCGCCGAGGCCGAATCCGATGCCGATGTTTCGCCCGCTCCGTTCTGCCTGATATTCTGCCAGCCGGTCGAGGCCGGGGGCGACATCGCGTTCGGCGGTGTAGGAGATCAGCCGATAAGCGAGGAGAGTTCCGCCTCCGGGACCGCTCCAGCGGAAGAGGTCGTCGGGCAGTTCCAGCTTCTGGGGACGCATGAACGAGAAGTACCGGAAGCCGTTTGCGGCGAGAAGGTCGGGGATTCCCGCGCTGTGTCCGAAACTGTCGGGGGCCCAGGCGGTGACGGCGGCCCGGCCGAATTTTTCGCGGAAGTACTGCTGCCCCTCCCGGTAGTGCCGGAAGAGAGATTCCGTCGAAGGCATATTGTGGTCGGTCTGGACCCAGTTGCCGCCGACGCACTCCCAGCGGCCGGCATTGACCAGTGCCAGGATCTGTTCCCACAGTTCCGGGGCGAACGTTTCGATGTGGTGATAAACGGCAGCTTCGCCGCGGTTGAACACCATTTCCGGGAACTCTTCGAGCAGCCGTACCAGTGCCATGCAGGTGCGGATTCCTTCATTCAGCCCTTCGCTGCGGTCCCAGAGCCAGACCGGATCGAGGTGCGCGTTCGGCAGCAGATGGATGATCTTTTTCATGGTACGGTTTCTCCCCGGCTGGCGGCATCGGCGTCGATTCCGATGGAGTTGACGATCCAGAGCGGCCGCATGTTCCGGAATCCGTGGTGACTTCCCGGAGTGATCGGACTGGTGGCGGTATCGCGCAGGCGGTTGTTGCGCAGAGTTACCTGTTCGGCGGAATAGAGAAAGATTCCTGCGCCGGGGCAGCGCTCAATGAGGTTGTCGCAGATGGTGATGTTCCGATTTCCTCTGAACGAGTCCGAATAGTCTTCTCTGCGACAGAATACACTGATCGCGCCGCTTGTGTAACTGCCGATGTCGTAATTCATACTGGAACCGACATCGCGGATGCGGTTGCCGCGGATCAGAATATTTTCCACCCAGCCGGCCTCGCGCCAGTAGCCGTATTCCGCCCCGACAGCGATGGCGGCGTTCCGGATTCGCTCGAAGCGATTGTTTTCGATCACGCCGTCCGAAGCCATCAGACGGACGCCGCGCGCCCGGTGGTCGTGAAAATAGTTGCCGCGGATCTCATAGTGATTTGCGGCAATCGCGGGAATGTCAAAGAAGAGGCCGGGTTTCACGGCCGGTGTTCCCGGTTCCAGCGTCACCTCGTAGGCGGTCCATTTTTTCAGGTTTCGATGGGAGTAGTAGCGGCGGAAGGCTTCGCCTCCATCGTGGCGCGGCGAAAGCCGGAAACTTCGAATGGTCCGCTCGCCGATCACTGCAAAATTTTCAGGGTCGAGCAGTCGAATCCGGTCTCCGGGACGGATGATTTCCGGGAAGTTCTCCGGATGATCCGGGCGGACTGTGTCGAACCGGTTTTGATCCACCAGTTTTGCCACCGGCAAAGCTACTGAATGTAAATTGACCCCGTCATCTCCCATGAACGAAAAATCGCAGCCGATAATCCGGGGACCACGGCGCAGATAAGCGAAGTTCACCCCGTCCGCGGAGCTTGACAGCAGTCGTTCCTGCGTTGCGCCTTCCGGTTTCGGCCCCCGGGTAATCTTCACGTTGACGAGTTCGTCGCCGCCGAGGCCGAAGCGGGCGCGAAACACCAGCCCCGGACTGCTGTAAACGGTGACATTTTCAAAGCGGATGGCTTCGCATCGGGAGAGATGAATTGCCGCATCGCGGCGGCAGTCCAACGCGATCCGGTCCCCCTTTTTCACGTTTTTGTGCGGTCGGTCGGCATGGCAGATTCCGCGTTCCGGAGAAATGATCTCGATCTCTCCATAAACATCCGGTGCGTCGGGTTTGAAGAATTTTCCATCCGGCGTAAAGACATGAATGCGTCGATTTGCATAAACCGTTTCCAGCCGGGGATATCCCGCGTCGATTTGAAAGTGAATCTTCCGCAGGTCCGGTGAAAGTTCCGTCACCACCCCCTGCGTGAACGGCAGCGGATCATAGTCGATGGAAAAGTTCTTCAGCGTCACTTTGCGACAGTCGATCAGCCGGATTGCCTCATTCAGTTTCGTCATGGTGATCCGGGTTCCGCGTCCGTCGATGATGACGTTGTCGAGATTTCGAAGCATCACTTTTTCGGTGAGCCGGTATTCCGGCCGGGTGAGTGTGACGGAAGTTTCCGCCTTGAGCGCAAGATCCAGCTCCTGTTGCAGTGATGGTGCCGCTGCGCCTGTCATGGATACAAGCAGGGCGATTCCGATGTTGAAATTTTTCATTGTACATCCTTCTTTCTGACGATTCCAGCCGGAGTGGCTTCAAAATTTTTCAAGCGGTCGTAAAGCTGCCAGACCGATTTCGGCAGCAGCGCACCGGTTCGTTGTGAACGGCGGCGCGAAGCATTCGGATTCTCGCAGCCGCGGCGGCCGTTCAGGGGGAGTGCGGTAACGGTTGAACCCAGATCGATTTTCCAATCTGCAAGTTGCGGGGAGGTTCCGGGAATCAATTTCCCGTTACGGGAGAGGTGGCAGGTGCCCGGCTGATACTGATTCCCGGCAAGATCGACACGCATGCTGTTCGGAAACTTCGGCAGTTCCACGCAGCTGCGGGCGAAATTGCCCAGCATCGACTGCCGAACACTGATTGAACCGGAAGCATCTGCCGGAGCAAACGAACAGAACGAACTGCCGTGCAGAATAGTACAGCCGAAAAAAGAGAGAGTTCCAGCTTGCAGCGTGACCAGGTTCCGATCGCGTCTGCCTAGAAGGACGCAATTGGAGAACGCCCCCAGCGAACGCCGTTGCTGCCGGATCAACTCCCCCGGTTCCGGGTCGGCGATGATACACTCTTCGAACAGAGCTGCGGCATTGTCGCTCAGAAAAACTGCTGCTTCAAATGTATTGTCGATCAGGACGCATCGCTTGTATACTCCCTGACTCTGCCCGATGTTGCAGACCGAGGAACTGGCGCAGTTGACCGCGCCGCAGTCAAGGTAGGTGACTGCGGCCGCATCGTGCAGCGACATTCCCTGACCGCAATTGTTATAGGCAAGGCAGTTGATATACATGGAGCCTTTCGGAGTCTCTGCGGCGTCGAATCCGTCATTCCAGGAGAACATCACGGTGAAGTTGCGCACGATCGTGTAGTCACGGTGGATGTAGAACCCATAATTGGCGGGCAATTCAATTTTCTGCTCAGCAAGGGTTTTTCCTGCCGGGAGATGGTAGAGAACCTTCCGTTCTTTTTTGTTCCACCAGAATCCATCGGGTGTTTTCTTCAAAATTTCCCGGTCGTGGAGATTGGGGGCGGGGCGGCCGTTGACAAACCAGATCTGTGTGCCGTCCAGCCAGAAGTTCCGGCTCATATCTCGCCGGAACATGTTGCTCATCGGGTCGAACGGGAGAGAATACAGTCCCTCCTCCTCGCGAGTCCATGCAGTTGGGGGAATTACGGCGAGACAGGAAATCACGGCTCCATTTCCTTCCACCACCAGCGGCGCATCGGGCGTGCCGCCGGTACGCAGCCGCAGTCCGTGCCTGCCGGGTCCGTCATAGGGCATCTGATAGGGGATGCCCGTGTTGACGACCTCGATTCTTCCACTTGTTTTTACTGCTCGACACGCCTTTTCGATCGAGGCATACGGTCTCTCCCGTGATCCGTCATATGTGTCACTTCCCTTGATGTTATCCACATAAATCGGTGCAGGACCGGCCGGAGCCGCAGTCAGGCCTCCGGCCAGAATCACTGAAAATATCAACAATCTGCTTCGCATAATGACCCTCTCTACAGAATGATGATATCCGAGTCTCCATCCGGATGAAATCGGAGGATTTTCGGAGTGCATGTGCCGAACTCATTCCTTCCGATCTGCCCGATATGCCCGTCGCCATAGGCGATGTTTCCCCGGTGGGAGTGTCGCAGACAGAACGCCGCTTCCACATTTCCTGCGGCAGTGTCCGCCCGCCACATCCAGTGCCCGCTTCGGGTCGACCAGTAGAGGGTATCGGCAAAAAGCATGGTGATGGAAGCCCGTTTCATCTTCGAAAAATAAAACCAGTAGGTCGCGCTGGACTCCCAGCCGAGAATGTTGCCCAGCTTATAATTGTCGAGGCAGGTGTTGACCTTTTCCCGGCTGCTGTCGCCGGCAAAACGCCACAAGCCGTATGTGCCGCGTGTGGTACTGGTGAGGTACTGATGGCTGTTCCGGTCAGCGGGGCAGCGTACCACTTTGGGTGAGACGTAGGCGGTTCCCTGTATCTTTCCGCCCACGGGAATGCCGAGATTGGCGGTAAGTGTTTTCACCCATGGATCACCGTTCAGATAGGCGGGCAGAACATCTCCGAAATCGTTTGCATACAGTTGTGACCCGGCGATGCACTGTTTTAGATTGCTGCTGCACTGCGCCGACATTGCACTCTCCCGCGCCCGATTCAGGGCGGGCAGCAGCATTCCGGCCAGAATTGCAATGATTGCAATTACAATTAGAAGTTCAATCAGTGAGAAATAAAGAAACGATGGCCTGACAGAGAATTTTCTCCGAGGAAACCTTTTGTTTTGAAAAGAGATTGACATTTTTCTTCCTTTCTTTCTTGACGGTTTTTCCATATTCAATTCATCAGAACAAGATGTTTTCAGTGATGAAAAATGTCATCGACCGGATGCGGAGTTAACCTCGGCCACCGAACCCCGGTCGACGATGCGCATCGGGAGATATTTTCGAAAGCAGCAGATCTCCTTGCGGACGAGCTGCCGCAACCCGTTGAACACTTCGGCGATCTCCTGCTCGAAATCGGCAGCGATCAGCGTCAGCGGAACGGTTCCGGGCGGAAAACTTGCACCTCCCCGGGTCATGATGCTCAACTCTTCCGGGATGCGGATTCCGCAACGCAGCAGCCGCCCGGCAATCGCCACTGCCGGATCGTGAGATTCACAGAAGAGCGCGGTGAACGGGAGTTGTCCATTATGTGCATCCAGATAATTTTGAATACATTCGGAACTTTTTTCTGCGGAAAATTCCCCATAGGAGACTTCACTTTCAATCACTTCGATCGACATACCGAGCAGTTCCGTCCCCTTCCGGAAGTAGTCCGCCAGTTGCGGCGGCCCGGAAATTTTCGGTTCAGTCCGGATGTATCCTACCGAACGGTGTCCGTACGAATACAGATAACGACAGGCGTCAAGCATTCCGAATCCGTCGTTCATCCGGACCGTGCTGAACGGCAGAAATCCCAGTTCCGCATCCAGCACGATGGCCGGCAGCTGAAGCCGGCTAAGCCAGTCCAGGTTGTGTTTGTCCTGCACGATCCGGTTGTTGAGCACCATGATCAGCGCATCGTGTCCGGATAGATCGAGCCGGTCAAAAGAGTCTTGCGCATGAATCTCGCGCAGGGAGAGTTTCCACCCGGACCGGCTCGTCACATATCGTTTGGCGCATTCCACCCATTCCCGAATGGTACTGCTCGGCCAGTTCATATAGCAGAACAGCACCCGCAGGTCGGCGGAATCCGAGGCGAGGCGGGAGAAGATTCCGATCCGTTTCCGCCGAACGATCAACTGTTCCTCCTCCAGCCGTTTCAAGGCTGCGTCGACGATTCCACGATGGGTCCCGTAGCGGCGCATGATTTCCCGCACCGCGGGGAGGCGTCCTCCCTGCGGCAGAAGAGCGGTCTCGCGTCGCAGAATGTTGCAGAGATTTTCGATCTGGATATTCTGTTCCATACTTTAATTGTATTCTTTTTGCTCAGAGAAGGCAACGGCTGTGCAAAAGTTTTTTCAATATTTTTATATCGCCTCGGCGGATGGTTTTTATAGAATAAGATGGTTTTTCAAAGGAAAAGCGAAAAAATGAGCGAAAAACCTCATTTTTGAGCTTGCGAGTTGGAAAAACACTGCTATATTAAATCCCATTGCGCCTCGTAAGAGACG
>ENA-UEQW01000261-UEQW01000261.1-human-gut-metagenome-genome-assembly--contig:-NODE-261-length-52215-cov-5.749492_pt1 | contig 52215 bp, 74 predicted proteins | sample MGYA00242947_ERZ507947 | MGnify/ENA primary metagenome ERZ507947 (study PRJEB26167, sample SAMN06115421) | human gut metagenome | host: Homo sapiens | place: China:Guizhou | collected 2015-03-17... | reverse complement strand
AGTACAAGGAGCGGCGCCTCCGTTCCATCGCCTCGAAGGAGGCGGACATCGCGGTTGCGGAAGCTACCCTGGAGAAACTCGAGGCGTCCGTCCTGGAAGTGAAACGGACCTTCGATGCAGCGGCGGCCCGCATCGACGAGATCGACGCTGAGCGCGTGAAGCTCGCCCAGGCCGTTACCGCCTACCAGGAGGCCGAGGGAGACGTGAAGGCCTTTTCCGTTTTGGCTGATACTCTGGCGGAGTGTCAGGCGGCCGCAGCGAAGGCCGAGGCCCTGGAGCCGCAGATCAGGAAGCTCAAGGCGGAAGTGGAGGAGCTGCGCGGCAAGTCCGAGCAGGCACTTCGAGAGGCCGACGAGATCGCCGCCCGCGTGCCGGGAGGTGGGAACGTGGCAGACCGCATCCGCGCCAACATCGAAGCGCAGCGACGGTCCCTCACCGACCTAGCAACCCGCCGGGGACAGCTCAAGGCAAAGCTGGAGGACATCGCAGAGGCGGAGACCAAGTCCTCGGAGCTCCGCCGGGAGGCGGAAGCCGTCGGCGTGGTCTTGAGCGACTACACCACCCTGGCCCAGGCATTTGGCCTGGACGGCATCCAGTACATGATCGTGCGCGGCGTCGTGCCGGAGATCATGCGCCGGTCCAATGAAATTCTGGCAGCCATGACCGGCGGCCGTATGGCGGTGGACATCCGAACCGAGCGGGAGCAGAAGTCCACGAAGCAGATCGTGAACAGCCTGGAGGTGTGGATTAACACCATCACAGGAGGCAACAGACCCTACCTCTCCCACAGTGGAGGCGAGAAGGTCAAGATCGCGCTGGCCGTCACCCTGGGCCTGGCTGACGTGAAAGCTCGCCGGGCGGGGGTGCAGCTTGGGATGCTGTTCATCGACGAGCCCCCCTTCCTGGACGCCGACGGAACCGAGGCCTACGCCGACGCCCTGGCCGCCATGGCCTCCAGAAACCCCAATATGAGAATCCTTGCTATCTCGCACGACCCGACCATGAAGGCCCGGTTTGTGCAGAACATCGTGGTAACCGGCGGAGAGGACGGGAGCACAGTCACGATGGAATAACGCCGGACATCCAGCGCCGGAAGTCTAAACGAAGGGAGGGACTGCCGGTTGAACTACATCTTGGAGATAAATGCCTTTGAACGGCGGATGAAACGGCAGCCCCTCCCGGCTACGGCGCAGCTCCTATGGTACAAGCTCATGGCGTTTTCCAATAGGCTACACTGGCCGGAGTGGTTCAGCGTAGACAATGACAGATTAACAGCCCTCCTTGGGTCCGGCTCTGACAAAACAGTACGGACGGCGAGGCAACAGCTCATGGACGCCGGGCTGCTGATCTACGAGAAGGGCGTCAAGAAGAAACCTGGACGGTACAAGCTGGTGTCCATCGCCTTCCAGGAGTACCCGGACGCCGCCGGAAGCAGCGACGTATACCCGGCCAATGATAGGCCAGGCATCGAAGGATACCTGGAGGACGACTACACCAGGTACTTCGGCTACACGGAGGAGATCGGGAGCGAGATCAAGAGCGTAACACAAGAGCTGCTTGATACGTTCCGGCCGGGAGAGAGAGCGACCCAGAGGGACGAACTCGAAGTGTTCCGCAAGATCACAGATCAGGAGGGCACAGGGCCGGAAGGCACGGTCATGACGGTATCGGAGGAGAAAAAGGCCCTCCTGGTCTATGCTTTTGAGCAGGCCAGCCTTGCAGGCGCGGTGAACTGGAGATACATAAATGCCATATACCGCAACTTTGGGGCTCGAAATATCAAGTCTGTGGATGACGCCTACGACTATGACTATGACAGGGATAACCGGATGGGCCGGTAAAATCTTGCCCGCTGTGGCATTAAAACGAGAGGTGGTACCCATGAAAGAGAAACTGGTGGTGGCCGTGTGTCTGACCCTCTGCGCGGTCCTGTTTGCAAGCGTGACCGTCGGAGGGCTTCGGCTCGGCACCGAGGCGGGTGAGGAATCCGCCCCTGGGGACCTGGTTCAGATCGAGATTGGGGAAGGCTCTGTTTTGCTTCCTGACCCGGACGATGTGACATCAGATGAGCCAGAGATCCCCTGGACACATCAGGAGATCGAGATGCTGGCGAAGACAGTCTGGGCGGAGGCCCGGGGTGTTAAGAGCAAAGCACAGCAAGCGGCCGTCGTCTGGTGCGTCCTCAATCGGGTGGACGCCGGTGGATATGGCGAGACCATCGCGGAAGTTGTAAGCGCCCCTTACCAGTTCGCCTACGACCCGGCATCCCCGGTGACAGGAGAGTTCCTGATACTGGCTGAGGATGTCCTTCTGCGCTGGGGGGCCGAAAAGGCTGGCGAGGAAGATGTGGGCCGCACGCTGCCGGCCGATTACCTGTTCTTCGAGGGAGACGGAGTGGAGAACCACTTCCGCAAGGAGTACGAGAAGACCGGGGAAACGTGGGACTGGAGCTTGCCGGACCCCTACGAAGGAGGATGATGATAGTGAGCGCGAGAGACCAGGCAAAGGTCGGAGAGGTCTTCTGGGTCGTAGTAGAGCACTTCTACACGCCGAAGGGCAGCCACCTTTGCGAGAAGGAGTATTGCGTGTGCAGAGCGGAGGTCCAAAAACTGCTACCGAAATGGGATGAGATGGTCCTTCATGGGCCCGGCCCAGACGGATACCGGCAGTTGCACTACTACAAGAACAAGGACATCGGAAAAAAGGTGTTCAGGACGCCGAGGGAAGCTGCCCTATATGCCCTTGAGCTTACCGAGAAGAATGATCGGGTGTGGGCCTACATGATGGGAGAGGAACCCATGCGGCGCACCTGGGAAAAGTACCTGGAGGAGGATGTGAATGTATAACTGCTACACCTGCAAGGCCAAGAGCGAGTGCAGCGCAGCCGCGCAGCCTGGCTCTATCATGTGCATGGTAAACCGTATGAGGTTTGGGGGAACCCACGCCGACGAGGAACCGACCCGGCAGCCTGGCCGATTCTGCCAATACTGCGGGCATCCGCTGCGGGAGATCGGAACGGAGCGTTTCTGCAATAACGTGAACTGCCCCAATCGGTTCCAGAATGTGTAGGTGATCTGAATGAGCAGATCATACCCGAGAGGATGCACGATCTTCAACTGCGACCGAAGGCATGGGAACGTCTGCTGCGCTGACTGCGGGTACAACCCAGAGAATAACGGGACCTGCAAAAACCCGTGCCTCAACCACCCGAGCCGCTGCGGCCAGGTCCTTCCTACCGCGAAAACGTCGGCCAATAAGAAGCTGCCCCGGGGGAAACGCCCCAATAAATAAACAGGAGGAAATCAATATGGAAGTCAAACTGAACGCGCTGCGCCGTGGCGACACCTTCGCCCTGGCCGGTATCAACTGGAAGGTGCTCAAGGAGCTTGAGCCCGCCCACTCTGGAGCCGTGCAGAACTATTTCTGCGAGGCTGCGGAAGACATCTTCCAGGCACCCTTCGACGAGAACGGCAACAACAACTGGAATAACGCCAGCCTGCGGGAGCGGCTGAACGGTGACTTCCTGGACGCCCTGGAGAAGGAACGCCCCGGCATCCTGGAGTTCATCGTCCCCACCTACCGCGATCTGACCGCCGATGATGGCCTCAACGACTACGGGGCTTGCCTCGATAAGGTGACCATGCTGACGGCGGATGAATACCGGGAGACCAGAGACCTTCACCCTGCGCCGGAACACTGGCGCTGGCTCATTACCCCCGATGGTACGCCCGCCAGCTCCGGCACCTCTTTCGTGCGCTTCGTGTACTCGGACGGGAGCCTCGACTACGACCTCGCGTACGTCGGCGACGGGGGTGTGCGCCCGGCTTTGACCCTGAAATCTGACATCTTGGTATCTGTCGATGACCAGGAAGACCAGGCGGAGGAGCCGGAGGAGATGACCCCGGAGCAGCGCGAGATGGCACTCTATGAGAAGGCCGTTGCCAAGTGGGGCAAGAGAGCCCAGGCCCTCAAGGCGATTGAGGAGATGAGCGAGCTGTCCCAGGCCATCTTGAAGCTGGTGTTCTGCGAGGACTACGGTATCGGGGATGAGCAGGCCATCCGCGACAACATCTCCATGGAGCGGGCCGACGTTGAGATCATGCTCAACCAGCTCCACGTCATCTTCGGGGACAACAGCGAGATGGAGTGCAAGAGACTGGACAACCTGGAAAGCCTTCTGGAGGGATAAGCCTATGTTAATTTCCGCGCAGATCATCACCATCCTGTTCACCTTCTGCGGATTCTGCTACACGTTCGGAGGTAAGACGCAGATGGACCGCAGCAACGGGTCCAGGGTCACGGCGGCCGGTTTGATTGCCCTGGCGATCTTGGCCGCCTGGGGAGCATGAGCGCCAAGGAGGAGGTCTTCACCATCCCTGCCCGCCGGTGCAAACGGTGTGGAGGATTGCTCACGAGCTCCCAGGGGCTCCGGGACGGGTACGGCCCCTGCTGCCTCCGAAAGATGAGGCAGGAGGAGGCCGACCGGAAGATGATGGAGAACCAATGTAGCCTGTTTGATATGACGCAGCCGGAGGAAAGCAAGAGCCCCTTGAACGGGAAGTGTATCACCGGGAAAAGCCCAAGCGGGCACTGTGGCGCGGCCGCATACTGTTCGGAGCCATACGACTGCTGCGCGGCCTGCCCGGACCCGTGTAACTCGCGCTGCGGATGGCTCGACGAAAGGAGATAGCTGACCATGAACCTGCACAAAAGCAAAATCGAATGGTGTACCCACACCTGGAACCCGGTGACCGGCTGCCTGCATGGCTGCCCCTACTGTTACGCCCGGCGATTTATCGACCGGTTCAAGCCGCAGCCCTGTGAGCGGCCGGAGCCGGAGCCTATGGAGTATCTTCCCAAGGGGTCCGGCATCTACGTCAGTAACTCACCGTGCAACGCGGTGGACGACGTCCAGAATTATGCGAGGACCACGCCGTACCCGAAGGGATTCGCGCCCACCTTCCACACCTACACACTGGACTATCCGGCCAAGCGGGCTATCCCGTCCCGGGTGTTCGTCTCCAGCATGGGCGATCTGTTCGGGGAGTGGGTGCCGGACATCTGGATTCAGGATGTCTTCGATGCCTGCGACAAGGCACCGCAGCACACCTACCTGTTCCTCACCAAGAACCCACAGCGGTATTGCGATCTGGCGAACGCCGGGAAGCTGCCGAAGCGGGATAACTTCTGGTACGGGACCAGCGTGACCGGGAAGGGAGCTCCCCTCTTTGCGACCAGCGTGGACTTCAATACCTTCTTGAGCATTGAACCGCTCATGGAGAACCTGGAGGCCGGTCTCGGGAGCTTCGGAGGCGTCCGTTGGGTTATCGTAGGGGCTATGACCGGGCCCGGTAGCAAGAAGCACCAGCCGAAGCGGGAGTGGGTAGAGAACATCGTGGAGGCCGCTGGCCTGACCCATGCCGCCGTCTTTATGAAGGACAGCCTGGCGCCGATCTGGGGCGACGATCTCATCAGAGACCACCCGGACGGCATGGTGTGGCCGGAGGTCAAGTAACGCCGCTTGGCAAAAGGAGGAAGACCTATTGAAGAAGCGAAACTGTCGGAAGACCGACATCGAGAGGGAGCAGCATGACCGCGCCATCCGGGTGCGGAAGATGACCGACGCGCAGCTCTGCGAGTACCTGGACGGCCTGGGTGTCACCCGGGCGGAACCGCAACCCTCCAAGGAGGAGATCATCACCGCCTTCCTTGAGGCCATCACCATCCGCCGGGATGACGGCCTCCGGGTGAGCGACGCCACTGTGCGGAAGCTCAAGGCCATGGCCCGCAGGGACGGCTTCCTGCCGCCTCTGCCGGAGCTCGATGACGATATGCTATGAGCCAGCACAAGAAGAAGATCACTGTGCGCGTCGCCAGCCAGACCGCGCATCACATCAGAGAGACGGCGGAACGCCTCGGTGTGAAAGAAGGCGAGGTCGTGGACATTCTGGTACAGGCGATGCAGAAAGGCGGAGGCATCCCGGCCTCTGCGGGCCGAAGGCCCAGGAAAGACCATGTGGAGCGGCGATGATGCTGCGGAGCTGGAGCGGTATCGGAAGGATGAAGCGGCGGGCTTGCTGCTTCGACTTCCGGTTCCGATCGGGTCTACGGTCTGGAGAGTTCGCCAGAACCCGGCTTGTCATTACGGAGTGCGGGAAGCGGAAAAGTTCTTGTTCGGCCGGGTAGTAACACCCCGTCGCATCGTTGAGCCGGTACCGTTCACCCTGCTCCTACTGGATGAATGGGGCCGGACGGTCTTCCTCACCAAGCATGAGGCGGACAAAATGCTGGGGAAGGAGGAAGATGCAGAATGACACCGAAGGAACAACTGGCCGCTGCCAGAAGGTTCGCCGGTAAGAAGTCGAAAGCCCAGGGGGACTACTTCGAGGCCCTGATCGAGGCTGGATGCAACTTCTACCGGGACCGGAAGGTGGCGGACATCGAGAAGACGCCGGAGCCTATGCGGCCGATCAAGGACCTTGGGGGTGGGAAGTTCATCGCCCACTATACCAAGGCGGCCCAGGCAGACTTCAAAGGCTTCCTGTTTGGGGGCCGGACCGTCATGTTTGAGGCGAAGCACACGGACACCGGCCGGATGGAGCAGGACAGGGTGACGCCGGATCAGGCCGAGCGCCTGGAGCGTGCCGTTGAGTATGGAGCTCTGGCGTTTGTGCTCTGCTCGTTCGGATATGCGGGATTCTACCGGATTCCGTGGACCGTATGGCGGGACATGAAGGGTGTTTTTGGACACAAGTACATCACGCCGGAGGAGGCAGCGAGGTTCGAGGTCCGCATCGGCGGGCCCGGGGTGCTGCTATTCCTTAGCGAAGCGGACATTAAGTGACAGGAGGAAATACCATGGGAAAGATGAGCAAATCAGAGGTAGTCGAGTGGCTGAACGAGATCGCTGAGCGCTCCAGAGAGGCCTATCTCAAGACCGGGGACGATATCTACCGGAAGGACAATGACTGCATCATGTCGGCCCTGGAGATCATCGGGCAGTCTTTCGCTGCGAAGACCGATGGCGTTGCTGTTGCATCGTGCTTTGAGGAGGACGTCCGCCTTCTGCGCGATTTGAAGGAGCTAATGGTGAAGAAGCAGGTTAGCGCCAAGAACTCGGAAAGCTCCGCGAAGATGATGGGGCGCCTCATGCCCGGTGTCGGCTTCCTCATGCCGGCCGTCATGGGAGCGGTGATGGATGAAGCGGATCTCCTCCGGCGCGTGTACGTCCGCATGGGCCAGCTCCTGGAGGCGTCCAGATGAGCGCCCGACGGGAGAAGCGGCTCCGGGCTCTGGAGAAGCGCGTGAGCAAGCTGGAGATCATGGCCTCCGCCGGGTACCTGGAGAGCAACCTCCGGGAGGAGCTGATGAAGAACGCCCACCGGTCAATGGATTCCTGGTGGATGCGGACGTCTGCGACGGAGACCGGGAACACAGAAAATAATGGGGGTGAGCAAAACGAAGTCGAAAAGAAAGGAATCCTGCGCCGTATCTTTGGGAGAGGCAGAAAGCCTTCGCAGAAAAAAGGAAGTAAATCTCCCAGATAAGAAGTATTCCGTCATCTATGCGGACCCTCCATGGTCATACTCGGCAGGCGGGAAGAAGAGAAATGTCACAAGGCATTACCAAACGATGTCGCCTCAAGACATTTACAACCTTCCGGTCCAGGACATAGCGGAAGACGATTGCCTTCTTTTCATGTGGGCGACATTTCCAAATCTGGAGATAGCGATTGAGACAATAAAGCGATGGGGATTTGAGTACAAAACGGCTGCGTTTGTGTGGGTAAAGAGAAACAAAAAGTCCCCAGGCTGGTTTTGGGGCCTCGGAAACTGGACAAGGGCAAACCCGGAGGTGTGCCTTCTCGGAGTAAAGGGCAAGCCGAAAAGAGTGTCGAAGTCCGTTCATAGCGTGATTGATGCGCCGATAGGGCGGCATAGCGAAAAACCGGCGGAGGTAAGGGACAGGATAGCAGAACTTGCCGGAGACGTGAAAATGATAGAATTATTTGCGAGATGCACGACACCTGGATGGGACACATGGGGAAACGAGGTTGAGTAAAAAAAGAGCCGCCTCCCCCGAAGGGGTGACAGCCCGTGACTATTGCTATCATACCACGGAGGAGGCGACTTTTCAATGGGAAATCGGAAGGAACTTGAGGACATTATCAAACTGGCGGTGGAGGCTGGCCGCATCTCCGCGGAGCGGTCGGCTAAAGACGCCTACAAGGCCACGGAGCGCCGCCTCTATGCGCTCCCCATCCTTCGACGCAAGCTGGCCGATGACAAGGAGCGTTTGGAGGAGATCAGGCAGTACGGGCCCAGAGAGCGGAGCAAGAGCATTACCCGCTTCACGAAGTCTGGCGTGCGCCTGTCGCCCGAGGAAATCTTCGAGGCGGTTGTCATGGACATGGAGGCCACCATCGCGGCCGATCAGTATGAGATCGACACCATGGACAAGGCCCTGTCCGTCATCCAGGACGACGAATACTATCTGACCGTGACCGGGAGATACCTGGATGACCTCCCCGATGAGCGCGTCGCAGAGATCATTCCATGCGACACGAGCACCGTTTGGAGGAACCGGAAGCGCCTGGTGCAGCGCCTTGCGGTGTGGCTCTACGGAGCCGACGCCACGAAGTAGACGGGGTGCAATTTACCGGTGCAAAAATCGTGCAATAGACGGGTGCAATTTACCTGTGTTATAATGCAACACAATGAGGTAATGCGTTCAGGGGGGTTCCAGCTCCGCCCGTCCTTGTACCGATTGGAAGTAAATCCAAAAAAGTTGCAAAAACTTTCGATTTTTTGTTGAAAGCTGTGACAAGGATTCCGAAAAGTGGTATAATATGAGTGGGAAATACTAACCAAAGGAGCGAACACCATGAAAAAGATTTGTCTTTTAGACCTCAACTACACCCTGGTAGGGAACCAGGCGGAGACCCGGATGCTCCGGCCCTTCTCCCGTCGCATGGAGGCGGAGGAGTACCGCAGCGATCTGATCGACGCCATCAAGGATGACTATGTCATCATCATCACGGCCCGGCCGGATTACCAGATGCGGCAGACCATGGAGAACATCCGCCGGAAGACTGGCTGGGAGCCGCAGGAGTGGTACTTCAACGACATCAATGCGGAGCCTCCGGTCTTCAAGGAGAGTGCCCTTCGCCGCTTCATCTTTCCGAAGCACGGCCTCCAGATGGGGCCGGAGGGGACCTTCTACTACGCCGTGGAGAGCAACCCGAAGACCAGGACGATGTATAACCGGTTCGGAATCAAGGGACAGCCCTACGATGTCTTCATGCGTAGCGTGAGACCGGGGACGGCCGTGGCGCCGCAGCCTACCTACTGCCAGGTCAGCCTATTCTAAACACAGCCCACCAGCGGGACGCGAAAGCGCCCCGCTTTTTTCATGCCAAAATTAAGAAAGGAGAGAGGTATTTGAGAACTCAGACCATCAAACTGGCCGACATCAAACCGGCCGAATACAACCCACGGGTGACCCTGACCGAGAAGGACCAGGAGTACAAGGCCCTGGCGGCAAGCATCGAGGACAACGGCCTGGTCCTTCCCCTGGTGGTGAACCTGCGGGACGGCGTCCTCATCAGCGGGCACCAGCGGCTCAACGTGCTGCTCGCCTCTGGCGAGACGGAGACCGAGGCTGTCGTGGTGGACATGGACCCGGCCCAGGCCAAAGCCCTTTGCATCGCCATGAACAAGCTGGACGGCGAATGGGATAACGGCAGCCTTGCGGATCTCCTCCAGGAGCTCCAGGACGAAAGCGCCGACCTCCTGGGCACCGGCTTCACTCGCCAGGAGATCGACGAGCTGCTGGGAGACCTCGGGGGCGCTGGAGACGATGACGACCCGCCCACCACGGACAAGAAGAAGGACGACAAGGAGGGTATCAAGTGCATCGTCGGCGACTACACCTTCCGCCTGACCGAAGATGAGTTCGCGGACCTCATGGTTGACGTGCGCGAAGCGGTGGGCTTTACGCAGGAGCTCATCTGTGCGGAGCTGAAAAGGAGGCTTTTCGATGCAGTATAAGACCACCTTCAAGACCATACCCCTGGCCGACATCGTCGAGTGTCCCTACAATCCCCGGGTGGCGATCGAGCGGGACACGCCGGAGTATGACGCCCTGCGCCGCAGCCTGGAGCAGCATGAGGTGGTGGAGCCCCTGGTGGTGAACATCCACAACATGAGGTGCGTGGGCGGAAATCAGCGTCTCGCGGTTATGCGGGACATGGGCCTCACCGAGGCCCTGTGCTCCATCATCGACCAGCCCGATGAGGTCCAGGAGAAGAAGCTCTGTCTGGCCCTGAACCGGATAGACGGCCGGTGGGACACCGACAAGCTGGGCGATCTGCTGCGGGACGACGACGTCCTGGAATGGGAGACCGGCTTCGATGAGGCGGAAGTCCGCCTGTACCGGCAGCTTGAGGACGCCCATGAGCCGGATGCCGACGACGACGCCGAGGACCTGGACGACCTGGAGGATGAAGACCAGGAGGAACCCGAGGATGATGAACCGGAGGATGAGGACGCTCCCGAGGAGGGCACGATCAACACCACGGTCATCCGCATCGGCCACTATTCCTTCAAGGTCGAGTATTCCGCCTACAAGCGCCTGGTGGACACCATCATGGACGACGGCATCTTCTCTGGGCCGGACATCGAGGCGGAGATCAAGAGGAGGCTGTTGGAAAATGATTGAGCTGGTACCCATCGAATCCGTTCACGCCTCGGAGTACAATCCCCGGCGGAACGATGAAAAGCGCCTGGCCTTGACGGAGCTGTCCCTCCGAAAGCTGGGCTTCCTGCTGCCGATCTACGCGGACCGCAGCGGGGAAATCTTGAGCGGACACCAGAGGCACCTTGTCGCCTCCCGCATGGGCTTCACCCAGATTCCGGTCGAGTATGTCAGCGGGAAGGACCTGGGAGAGCGGAAGGCCGTGAACGTCCTGTTCAACCGGGCGACCAACGACCTCCAGAAGCAAGACACCTGCGACATCATCCGGCGCCGCCTCTATGAGATGGACGTGGAAAGCATGGTGGACGGCCTGCCGGACATCACGCCGGACACCGTAGAATCGTTCCCGTGCGTCTTCTGCCTACACCGACGGGACACCGTCCAGCTCGCCAAGGCTAACCACCGGAGCTTTGACACCCACACCCGGCAGCTCGCCAAGAGCCTGGAGCGCCGCATCGGTACGGCCATGCCCATCGTGATCGGCGCAAGCGAGAACGTCATCAACGGCATCGGCCGCCTCCAGGTGGCAGCGGAGGCAAAGCGGCCCGTTGTCCGGTGCGTGGTCGTCACCAAGGAGCAGGAAGCCTTTGCAACGGCCATGCTGAACCTGCTGTCCATGGACTTCGACATCGCCTCCTACGCGGACGATCTTCGGTACAACTCGTTCATGCGGGAGCGGAACACAAGAGAGACCGACGCCGAAGGAAACGCAGCCCTGGGAGATGGCTTCTTCAAGGGCGTGTTCCCGAAGAACCGTGGCCGGGACTTCTGCAAGCTGGAGGGCGCGGCCCTGGAGGCGTGGCGCCGTCACTATGGCTCCAGCGTCGTGGACTTCGGAGCGGGCAAGCTGAACAACACTCGCACGCTGCGGAAGGCCGGAATCCATGTGGCCGCCTTTGAGCCGTACTTCGTGACTGTGGGCGAGAACATCCACAAGGCAAAGAGCGTGGAGATCGCAGAGAAGTTCCTCGACGATGTGGAGGCCGGGACGCCCTTCACGTCCGTATTCATCTCCAGCGTGTTCAATAGCGTTCCGTTCATGGCAGACCGGAAGCAGATCGCGGTGATCGCCGCCGCCCTGTGTTCGCCTGGAGGCCGGACGGTCTGCTGGTGCCAGAGCAATAAGGCCCCGCAGTTCGTGAACACCAAGAAGAAGTTCCTGGCGGCCGAGAAGACCTTGACCTTCGACCTGGACTACGAGCCCAACACCATCCTGGGAGACATCGGAAACCACCCGAAGGCCCAGAAGGGGCACACCGAGGAGGAGATGCGGGAAATCTTCGCCCCGTGCTTCCGCAAGGTTGACCGGCTGGAAATGATTCAAAAATTCTGGTACATGGAGGTGTCGGAGCCCATCGTGGACCCGGAGGCCCTGGGCGCTGCCCTGGACTTCGAGTTCGAGCTTCCATACCCGGACGGAACCCGCATGGGACTGTCCGAGCGGGCCCGCAAGGCCTTTGAGCATCGCCTCGGCATCTCCATCCCGAGAAAGGAGAGCACATGAGAGACAACACAAATCCTACCGGGGCATGGGAGTTCAACGGCGAGGTAGCTGCCTGTTTCGCAAATATGCTGGAGCGCAGCATCCCGGACTACCGATCTATGAGAGCCCTGGTCTATAACGCCGGAGAGCGGTTCGTGAAGCCCGACACCCTCATCGTTGATGTCGGGTGCTCCACCGGCCTGGCTGTGGAGCCGTTCGTCACCAAGCATCGGGACGAGAATGACTTCCTGCTGATCGACAACGCACCGGCCATGGCGCAGGCCTGCCGGGAGCGCTTCTGCTTCGAACCTGCTGTTACGGTGAAGGAGGGAAACCTCTGGGAGTTCCTTCCGCTTGAGGACCGGGCGAGCCTGGTTCTTTCTGTACTGTCCATGCAGTTCATGCCGACGGCATACCGGCGCTTTATGCTGCGCCAGATCTGCGAGAGCATCGTCGATGGCGGCGCTCTGATCTATGTTGAGAAGGTTGTGGCCGGGAGCCTGGACGATCTGATGGTGGACCTCTACTACCAGATGAAGCGGGAGAACGGGTACACCGACGAGCAGATCATGGCGAAGCGCCGGAGCCTTGAGAACGTCCTCTCCCCTCTGGAGCCCGAGTGGAATGAAGCCATGCTCAAGGAGGCGGGCTTCCGGCGGGTACAAATGTTCTGGCGCTGCCTCAATTTCTGCGGGTGGATTGCCGTGAAATAACCCAGACGTAAGGAGAGGAGTGAAATGCCGAAACGCAGCGAAACGAAGCCGTGGGAGCGCCAGGACAAGGAGGGCGAGAAGCCTTTTGAGGCCTTCGTCATCTACCGGGATATGGGCGAGAAGCGCACACTTCAAGCCGTTGCGGACAAGTTGCGGAAAAGTTACACTCTCATACGCCGTTGGAAGGACACCTGGGCGTGGGAAGATCGCGTCCGGGCCTACGACAATAACTTGCAGAAGGAGGCCCATGCGGAGGCGGTCAAGAAGGCCCGCAAGATGGCGGACCGGCATATCGGCATAGCTCTGAAATTGCAGGCCAAGGCCATGGAGGCCCTGGAGAAGATGGACGCGGAGGACATCGACCCGAAGAACCTGGTCGCATTCATCAGGGAGGCCACCAAGCTGGAGCGGGAGAACCGCCAGGACATTGTCCAGATGACCGACCCGGACCGTGGAGAGGAAGGCAGTTCCACGAGCCTTGCTGATGTCATTTCCGAGGCCTGGGAGAGGAGGCGGAAGCAGAATGAAAATGACAGCTGACGCCATCCTTTACTATGCCGACAATCCGGTGGACTTTGTGGAGGACGTCATCAGGGCCAAGCCGGACGCCAACCAGAGGGACATCCTGAACAGCGTGGCCCGGTACCCCATGACGTCCGTGAGAAGTGGACACGGTATAGGCAAGAGCGCGGTGGAGAGCTGGCTTGCGATCTGGTTCCTGACCACCCGGCCGTACCCGAAAATTCCCTGCACAGCTCCTACGCAGCACCAGCTATGGGACATCCTGTGGGCCGAGATTGCGAAATGGCTCCGCAGTAACCCGGCTCTGTCTCAAGAGCTGATATGGACCAAGGAAAAGGTCTACATGAGAGGCCACCCGGAAGAGTGGTTCGCGGTAGGCCGGACGGCCAGTAAGCCCGACGCCCTCCAGGGCTTTCACGCAGAGCACGTGCTCTACATCATCGACGAAGCCTCCGGCGTCCGAGATGAGATATTCGAGCCGGTCCTCGGCGCACTATCTACGGAGGGTGCAAAGCTGGTAATGTGTGGGAACCCCACGAAGATTACCGGCTTTTTCTATGACAGCCACCACAAGTCCCGCGAGCTTTACAACGCCATGCACATTGATGGGCGGGACAGCAGCCGAGTAGATCAGCAGTTCATCGACACCATCATTGATATGTTTGGTGAGGACAGCGACGTTTTTCGGGTCCGTGTGGCCGGGGAGTTCCCCAAGGCCCTGCCTGACAGCTTCATACCGATGGAGTGGGCGGAGCGGGCAAGCGAGGCCGAGGCCCCGGAGATTGACCGGGCGGCCCGTGTGGACATCGGGATTGACGTCGCCCGCTACGGCGATGACAGCAGCGTCCTATCCCCTGTCCTAGACAAGAAGCTCCAGGAAAAGCCGGAGATATACCACCACAACGACACCATGGAGCTGAGCGGCAAGGCCGTCCAGCTCATCAAGCGCTATGCCCTGGAGCAGCCCTGGGCAGAGATACACGTCAAAATCGACTGTGACGGCCTGGGCGTCGGCGTCTTTGACCGCCTCATGGAGCTGCGGGAGCAGATCGTGGAGGAAGTTCAGGCCCAGCGAGACCGCCGGTATGCAGACGATGAGGACGCCCCGCCCCCGTTCTCCCTGGACATCGTGGAGTGTCACTTTGGCGGCGAGGGCGGCACCATCAGCGACGATGACCCTATCGACTACCAGAACAGCACCGGCCTTATGTGGGGCGCGGTCCGGGAGGCCCTGCGGACGCAGAGCATCAAGCTATATCCCGATGATAAGCAGATAAGCCAACTTTCCAACCGGAAATACGTGGTAAACAGCGCTGGCAAGATTGAGCTGGAGAAGAAAGAGGCCATGAAAAAGCGCGGCCTGTCCTCCCCGGATATGGGAGACGCGCTGGCCTTGGCCCTGCATGACCCGCTGGTAAGCGACTGGAGCATTGACTAAGGAGGACACCATGAAAGCGAAATGCAGTTACCTTGTATCGGCTGACGGCTGGCCGATGAAGTACATCCGGGCAAATACGGCGGCAGAGGCCCGGCGCCGCTGGCAGAAGATGACCGGCGGCCCCAAAAACCCCGCTGTCTCCCAGGTGCTCGGTAAAAAGCCGAAGCGCGAGGGAGGCGAATAACCGTGCCATTCTGGAACCGATTTAGAGGGGGTGGTGCGGGGAGGGCGAGCCAGACCTACCGGAGCGACAGCGTTATGCTGCCCAGGTGGACCAACCCGCCGGAGCGCAACACTCAGGAGTGGATAGACGCGTTTCACACCAACCCCCGCCTGTCCGTCGTGGAGCGCATCGCCTCCGATCTGTCTTTTGCGGAGGGAAAGCTCTACCGGGTGGATGAGAACGGAGACGAACAGGAGCTTACTCATCACCCGTTCCTGGACTTTTGGGCGAACCCAAACCCGCTGCATGAGATGAGCAACGCGGCCCTGTGGCGGCTCCTGGAGATTTACCTCAAGCTCAAGGGCGAGGGGTACTTCATCATGGAGAAATCGCCCCTGGGCGTCCCTGTGGAGCTGTGGCCGGTCCCTGTCCATTGGGTACAGATGACCCCGTACCTGGACCACCCGTACTACACCGTCCGGCTCACCAACGGTCTGCTGATGAACGTGTCCGTAGATGATATGTTCGTGATGAAAGACCTGAACCCGATAGACCCATTCAAGCGCGGCCTGGGGCAAGCTGAGGCCCTGGCAGATGAGATTGAGACCGACGAATACGCGGCCAAGTTCCAAAAGCGCTTTTTCTTCAACGACGCCACGCCGAACCTCATCATCGGTATGCCCAAGTCCACCCCGGAGCAGCGACAGCGCTTCCGGTCTGAATGGCTTGAGCGCTTCCGGGGAGTGTTCCAGAGCCACGGCGTCGCTACTGTCAACGGCGAGGTCACGGTAAACAAGGTCGGAGACAGCATGAAAGACATGGACATGGTGAACGGGCGTACATTCCTGCGGAATGCCGTCCTTGAGCACTTCGGCGTCCCCCGTGAGATTATGGGTATCACGGAGAGCAGCAACCGGGCCACGTCGGAGGCGGCTCAGTTCATCTATGCCCAAAACGTCCTCATGCCCAACCTACGCCGCCGGGAAGAGGCCATCAACAACCAGATCATCCCGTATTTCGGAAACGACCTGGTGTGGCGCTTCGATGACATCATTCCCCGGAACCAGGAGTTTGACAAGGCCCTGGGCATAGACGGCTGGAATGCTGGCCTACTCACCAAGGATGAGGCCCGCGAGAAGTTGGGTATGCCTCCGGCCCTGGTGGGCGGCGATGTCTACAAGACGCAGTTCTCCGACGTCTACATCCGGGAAGACGATGACCCTGTGGCGATCTCCACGGCGGCGGCCAACCTCCAGTATGCAGAGAGCGCACCACCGCTTGAGACGGGCGGAGAGCAGGACATTGAGATAACGGATAACGGAATACCCCTGGACGCCGAAAACGGCTCAGAGGGGACGGGAGACGGCGCGGAGGGCATAGAAATCGTGTCCTCTAAGGGTACGTCCCCGGAAGAGCGTAAAAACCTCCAGGTGCAGGCCGCACAACGCGCCCTGCTGCAAGCTGAGAGGGAGCAAACCCAGCGTTTTGAGATTGCCACCCTCAAATATCTGCGGGAGCAGGGCCGCCGGGTGAGTGACGCCATGGGCGGCACCACCAAGGATGAGCGGAGCGTTTGGGACATTCTCATGGGGGCCATCCCCGGCTATGACCCGAACAGCGAGGGCGCGGCGGAGCAGAGCGCGGCGGCGTGGTCCTCTTTGAGCGAGGCAGACCGCACCCGCCTTGTGAGCGCCTTTACCCTGGGCCTCATCGACTGGCCCCAGGAGGAAACGGCCCTGCTGAATATCTTTGAGCCGCTGTGGAAAGAGAGCTACGACAAGGGCGCTGGGGTGTCTGCCAAGCTCTACAACCTCCAGGCGGTCCAGAGGCCGGAGCTTATCAGCACGGCGAAGCTGCGGGGCGGCGTCCGGGTCAAAGGCATCACGGAGACCACCCAGCAGTCCATCGCCCGTATCGTCTCCGCTGGACTGGAGCACGGAGACAGCCGGGCCACCATCGCCAAGCAGATTGAACAGGAGATGCAGACCACGGCATCCAGGGCGCGGACCATCGCCACCCAGGAGTGCAATACCTCGCTCCTGACCGGCCACTACGACATGATGCGAAAGGCCGGGGCCGCCTGGAAGACCTGGCACGTTGCCAACATGAGCGCCGCCAGACCATCCCACAAGCGCCTGAACGGTGAGCGGGTCCCTATCGACGCCAAATTCTCAAACGGCCTAATGCGGCCCTGTGACCCGGATTGTACGGACCCCGCTGAGGTCGTGAACTGTCACTGTTTCCTGACATTCGACAAATAAGGAGGACGCCTGATGGAATTTACCGAGATGCAGGCTCAGGAGGCCGCCCGATCTGCGGGTATCGACCTGGAGAAAGAGCGGTTCGACCTGAAAGCCCTGACAGCCGGGATGAATGCGGAGCTTGAGCACGGCACCGCAAGCCCGGACACGAATATTACCAACGATGACCCCGTTATGACGGCGAAGCTCGCAGCGGCACATCTGCGGGTCTCGCCGTTTTACTATGCCTCCGGGCGGGGCCTGAAAGCGTGGGAGGCTTCGCTCCGTAGAGGGGTGAAAGTGAAAAGCTCCAAGACGGAGCACAAAACCCTGTCTTTCCGTACCGAAGAGTACGACGAAGAGAGCGGCATCTTTAGTGGCTACGCTGCGGTCTATGGCAACATCGACAGCGGCGGGGACATAATTGAGCCTGGTGCCTTCACGAAGACAATCGCCGAAGGCTGGGAGAGGGTGAAGATACTCGCCCTGCACAACGACTGCTGGCTCCCCATTGGCAGACCTTTGGAGCTGAGGGAAGACAGCAACGGCCTTTTCATTAAGGCCAAAATCAGCGACACTTCGATGGGACGCGACATCAAAGTGCTGCTGAAAGATGGAGTTCTCACTGAGCTGTCCATCGGATATGACCCCATCGTCTTTGACTACGACGAAAACGGCATCCGGCATCTGCGGGAAGTCAAGCTGTGGGAGGTCTCCGTCGTTACCTGGGCCATGAACCCGGAGGCGACGATCACCGACTACAAGCAGGCCACCGACGCCGCCGGTTTCCTGGACGCCTTTTTGGAGGCGGCCACCGCCGAAGTCAAGGCCGGTCGGAAAATCAGCGGGACCCGGCTAAAGGCCCTCAAGGACGCGAGCGCGTCCATGAAAGCCGCTACCAAGGTCCTTGACGGCATTATCCGAGAGGCAAGCGACACCGAGAAGTCCGTCTCCCATACCGCCAACACCAGAGCCGCGAAGTCCGCGCCGACTACCGGCATCACCTATGAAATTCTGCTATAAGGAGGAAATTACAAATGGCTATTCCCAAGAAAGGAACCGCACCCGCTGGCCGCAAGTCTATGAAGATGGAGGCCGATGAGCTGACCGAGAAAATCAAGGCTTGCGTCAAGGAGGCCCTGGATGAGCAGGCCGAGGCCAAGGCCGAGGGCGAAGAGGGAACCGAGGACGCTGTTGCCGAGGTTGCCCCCGCTGACATCTCCGGTCTGATTGAGGACGCTATGGCCGTTGTCGCTGAGAAGCGCAAGAGCCGCAAGGAGGCCGGCGAAGAGCTGGGCGACGTCACCGCCGAGGAAGTCATGGAGGCCGTCGGTGAGATTATCGACGCCACCGAGGGCGAGGCCAAGGAGGATGACGGCGTTGAGGAAGAGGTCAAGGAGGATGAGGAAGTGACTGATGAGGCCAAGGGGCGCAAGGCCGCCACCCGCAAGCACCAGACCAAAAGCGCCCGCAAGAGCGCGGCCTCCCCCGTCCAGCGGAAGTACAGCTCCATCTACATGAGCCGTACCACCCCCACCAGCACCGCCAAGAAGTCTATCCCGCCCGCCGTGCAGCTCGCCCGCGCTATCAAGTGCCTGGACGTGTTCGGCAAGCATGACCCCGACGCCGCCTCTTTCTACGCGCAGCGGAAGTATGACGATGCAGACATGGCCCGCGAGTTCAAGGCCCTGTCTGCCACCAACCCCGCTGCTGGCGGCTACCTCATCCCTGAAATCTACCTGGACCAGATCATTGAGCTGCTGTACTCCAAGACCGTCATCTTTGAGCTGGGCGCCCAGAAAGTCCCCATGGCCAACGGCAACCTGAACATCCCCAAGATGACCGGCGGTGCCCGTGCTACCTGGGGTGGTGAGGCTCGCAAGATTGCGAAGACCCAGCCCACCTACGGCAACATCCGTCTGTCCGCGAAGCGCCTGGAGGCCATTGTGCCTCAGACCCGCGAGCTGCTGATGAGCACCAACTACTCTGCCGATCAGCTCTTCGCCAACGACCTGACCCGGCGCATGGAGCTGGGCCTTGACTTCGGCGCTATGTTCGGAAAGGGCGGCGAGTTCCAGCCCCTCGGCGTGTTCACCGACAAGGAGGTTGAGCACGTGGACGCCAAGACCCTGAGCAACGATGACCTGGCCGACAGCAACGGCAAGATTACTGCCGACTTCCCTGTGTTCGTCCGCTCTAAGGTCCTGGCAAAGAACGTGGACGACAACAAGCTCGGCTGGGCGTTCAACTCCGTCCTGGAGGGCTACCTGATGAACCTCAAGACCACCACCGGCGCGTACATCTACCGCGATGAGATGAACACCGGCAAGCTGCTGGGGTTCCCCTATCGCGTGTCCAACCAGATCACCACCGACACCAGCGGCCTCACTGAGCTGGCCTTTGGCAACTGGGCGGACCTCCTGGTGGGCGAGCAGATGGGCCTTGAGACCTACACCACCCTGGACGGCTCCTGGGTCGATGAAGAGGGCAACCAGCACAACGCCTTTGAAGAGAACCTGGCCGCCACCCGCGCCCTCATGTACGTGGACATCGCTGCCCGTCACAAGGAGAGCTTCCTGCACGTCAAGAACATCAAGGCGTTTTAATCGGAGGCCGGGGCATACCGCCCCGGCCCTATAATTTCAACAAGGAGGAATTTCAGCTATGAAACGCGCACTTATTCAGAGTGTCAAAGTGACCCCGTACACCAGCGAGGACGCCATCAACCGCGAGGGCTTCCTCTCCGGCATCCTGGCCGTCAAGGTCGGCTCCCCCTCCGGCTCCCCTACGGGTATGGCCGTGAAGCTGACCATCACCGAGAGCGACCAGAGCGGCACCGGCTATGCGCCCGTCAAGGATAAGCTGGTCTGTGTGGGCAACGCGTCCCTGGACGATGCGGGCGCGATCTCCGTCACCACCGACGCCGCAGGCGGCGAGCTGGTAAACTTCGACCTGGACCTGGTGGGTCTCAAGCAGTACGTCAAGGTCAAGGTGGAGATTACCTGCTCCGGCGGCACCAGCCCGGAGTGTGAGGCTACTGCTGCCCTGGCCCTGGGTGACGCTTCCGAGGTCCCCGTCTAATTTGGCCCTGAGAGGCCCTACAAGGAGGTTTTCACTATGGCAAGACACTATCCCCCCGAGACCGTGAAACCCGCCGAGAACAAGCGGGAATCAGGCCCCAAGGAGAAAAAAGCGACCGCTCCCAAGAACGACGGCAAAAAGGAGGACGCGGGCGAGTAGCCCGCGCCTCCACCCCTTGAGAATGGAGGCGACACCGTGGCAAATGAACCGACTGTAAAACTGGCCGCAAACGCCATGACTACTCTTGAGGACACGATGGAGCGCCTGGGCATCCCACCGGAGGCGGCGGACACCGCCGTAAAGAACAACATCATCCGGCTTATCAATTCGGCGTCTGCCTGGATTGAGACCATCACCGGGCGGAAGTTCGGTAAGGCCACCTACACCCACAGGTACGTTGCCCCCGGCACTCAGGAACTTGTGCTCACTCAGTACCCCATACGGGCGGTTGAGTACGTCCGGGACACCGAGCACGGCGTGAGCATAGACCCCAGCAGCTACGACTTTACCATGACCGGAGACGTGGGCGTACTGTACCGCGATGAGGGATGGGTATTCCGTGGCTACATCGGCGGCCTTGCAAACGACTACACGGCCCCCCGGCGCTACCTGGAAGTGAAGTTCACCGCTGGGTATGTGCTGCCCAAGGACGCGACCGAGGATGAGCCGTCCGATCTGCCGGAGGACATTGTGGCGATTGTGTGGGGCATCGCGGAACAGGAGTTCTCCATCCTGCGGAACGGCGCTCAGGGCCTTGCGGCTTTCTCCATCTCCGACGTGTCGTGGACCTTTGACAAGGAACCCCGCGCCTCCTGGATGGAGACCCTGGCCCACTACATGAGGTGGTGAGCCTATGCAAGTCCGTGACAATGTACTGCCGCATCTGCGGCGGGTTAAGGCCGAGCTGGAGAAGCTGAACGGCACCCGGATAAAAATAGGCATCCAGGGCAACGCCGACAGCGAGCTTCTGATGATTGCCCGTGTCCATGAGTACGGGGCCACCATCACGCCCAAGGCCACCCGGAACCTCTGCATACCTATCCACAAGGACAGCTACGACAAAAGCCCCAGGGACTTCCAGGACCTCTTCTTTATCCGGTCCAGGGACGGCTACCTGTTCGGCGTCGTAGCCAAAAAGGGACGGAGGGATAAGGATAATCCGAATAACCTCAAGTTCCTGTTCCTGCTGCTGCCCTCCGTCACCATACCGGAGCGCAGCTTCATCCGAGCGGGCTTCGACCACAACAAGAACAAGCTGGCCGAAATCGTCCAGAATGAGGTTGCCCGCATCTGGCAAGGTCAGCAGACGGCGGACGGGGCCATATCGTGGATAGGCGGGCAGGCCGTGGGCCTTATCCAGCAGTTTATGAGCGACGCGAGCAACTTTGAGCCGAAAGGAAAAATCCAGAGGGAGCGCTATCCGTCCTATGCGGACAGCCCTCTCATGGTGACCGGACGGCTCCGAAATTCGATCACGTGGGAGGTTGAGGAATAATGGGCGTCCCGTTCAAAATGGCGCAGCCCATGATACCGGGCGGCCTGCTGCATACCATGTACGAGGTCCAGGCGGGAGGCCACTACGACCAGGACAAGGGCGGCCAGTGGGTAGCCGGTGAGCCTGTGCGCGTCCCCTTTGAGGGCGCGGTCCTCCCTGTGAGCGACAAGGACCTACGGCGTGAAATCACCGGCACCGTGTCCGATCTGAGCGAGAAAATCTATACCAACGGCCATGCGCTCCAGGTGGGAGCACAGGTCTATGACCCTGACAGCGGAAACACCTACACCGTGACCCAGGAGCTGGGCCACAACAGCATCCACCCGATGAAGCGGTATCTGGTAGAGGCCAGAACCGGCGCGGCGCCGAAAGGGGGCGGTGGGGCGTGAGTTTCGTCACGAAGCGGAATGCCCTCATATCCGCGCTTCATAAGGCCGTGGGCGTCCCGGTCCTGCTGGCCTCCCAGGTCCAGCCGGAGGCAGAACCCCCGTTCATCGTCTACTCAGTGACCGCAGACTACATCCCGGACGGCGGCCTGGGCAACTACTCGCTGGGTGAGGGTGCGACGCAAGACGATCTGGTGGAGGTCCGGGAAGAGCAGCCCACCGCCACCCTGTCATTTACTGCTTGCAGCGTGAACCGCTGCTACGACGATAAAGGCTCCCAGGTGCAAGTCCTGGGTGCAGATGAGGCCTTGGAGCTGGCAACGCTGGCCCAGGGCTTTTTCCTGCATACCGGGAGAGACGCCATAGCGGGGGCCGGTTTCGTCGTTGTTGATGTCACCAACGCCACCAGCCGGGACGCCCTGGAGCTTGACGAAATGGGCCGCCGGTTCGGTTTCGATGTCCGGCTCCGGTACACCCGGACCGACGCGGCGGCCATCAGCAAACTTGAGAAACCCACAATCAAAGGAAACGTAAAGGAGTGATTTTAATGCCGAAAGACGTTGTTGTGGTCGTGAATATCGACGCCAAGCCCAGCGGAACGGAGAACCTGGACATTCTGCTGCTGTCCACCGAGGGCGCTAAGGACGTGGCCGTCTACCGCGATCTGGACGTCATCAAGGAGGCGTTCACCGGGAAAAAGGTCGCTGCTATGGCCGAAGCCCTGTTTGAGCAGGGCAAGACCACCCTTGCGGAGACCCTTATCCGTAAAGTGAAAATCGCCGGTATCGCTGCCCCCTCCGGGAGCGGTGAGACCGAAAAGGCATCTGCTCTGGTGCAGGCCGTGGAGACCCTGCGGGAGACCGATGATGATTGGTATATCCTGCTGACCGACCAGGACGGCGATGAGGCCGTGAAAGCCCTCTGCGCCTGGGCCGAGGCTACCGAGCCTACCGAAGCGGAGCTGGGCGCGGGCGAGGAAGACCACCGCAAGCTCTACTTTGGGCGCACTCAGAACAAGAGCCTTGCCGTCACCAACCGCCGGTCCATCGTCATCTACGGGGACCAGGATGAGGAATACCCCGACGCCGCCTATGTGGGCAACGTGGGTCCGTTCTATCCTGAGAGCGTAACGTGGAAGTTCAAGCGGCCCCAGGGCCTCACCGTCCCGGACCTCACCAACGCCGAGCGCGACGCTCTGGAAGAGGCCAACGTGAACTTCCTGACCGTCGAGTACAAGCGGGAGTATGTGAAGAACGGCGTGTGCGCCGACGGCGAATTTATCGACGTCCAGATGGGCGCTGACTACATCGCCAAGAACATGAGGGAAAACCTCTACGACATCTTCCTGGAGAACCCCACCATTGGCTACACCGACGCGGGCTTTGCCCTGGTCGCTGCCGGTGTGTTCTCCGCCCTGAACCGCGCTACCGACCTGGGCATTATCGCCCTGGACCCGGAGAGCGAGCAGGGCGTCTTTACCGTTGTAGTCCCCAAGCGGTCCCAGGCCACCGACGAAGAGGCCCGCGCCCGGCAAATGCCGGACATCACCTGGGAGGCGCAGCTTGAGGGCGCGGTCCACACCGTCAAAGTCAAGGGCGTACTGCGGGCCACCCTGAGCGCGTGAGAAAGGAGCGTAATTCATCATGGCTAAAGGCATCGAAGTTGCGAGCTATGACCCTAAAAAGGTCAACGTCATTGTCGGGGGCCGCACCATCACCGGCTTTGCTGCTGATGGTGTCGTGTCCGTCACCAAGAACGAGGACAGCATCACCCCCGCCGTAGGCGCAAAGGGCGACGTGACCTACTCCGAGAACGCCAACGAGAGCGGCACCATCGCTATTACCCTCATGTCCACGTCTTCCAGCCTGTCCTATCTTCGGGAGCTGGAGGCGAAGCGTCGGGCCGTCAACGTGACGATCTCCGACGTGAACGACGCGGACGCGTTCACCCTCAGCGCGGACAACTGCCGGGTAATGAAAATGCCCGACCTCACCCGCAATAAGGAGCAGAGCACGATCACCGTCAATATCTATGCGCCGTCGGTAGTCCCCCGCTAAGGGGGGCTACCCATGAAAGGCTATCCCAACTGGCCGAACAAACCAAAATCACTATCTGAAAGGGGCTACCGAAAATTTATGGCTAAGCAGAAGAAAGTCACCGTCAACGGCGAGGAATACACCCTCCAGTCCGTCTCTCCCACCTGGTACTTCGGCGTCAATGACGATTGCGGCATGACCGGCGGCGGACGCCGGGACACCACCAAGTACATTGACACCATGCTCAAGAACGTGGTCATTTCTCCCGCCGAGGTCAAGGCCGACGGCATCAGCTACTTCGATGAAAAGGATGACATCAAGACCCCGGAGAAGCTGATTAAGGCCATCGAAACCTTTCTGCGAGAGTGAGCTTAACGTAGACCGCGCAATCAGAAAGGCCAAGCGAAACCGGAATATGTGGGTCCTCATCTTCACCGGCGGCGGCCTGTGCTATGCCGACTTCAAGGGCATGGACCTGGCTGAGTACCAGGAGGCGGTGCAGGCCCGCATACTCTACAACGAAGACTGGAGCAAGCAGCGGGGCGAGTGACCCCGCTGCTTTACTTTTTGCAGAAAGGGGGTGGAGCCAATGGCAGACAACCGGGAGCTTACCTTTGGCATGGACTTTGGCCTGGATGACGCGATAAACCGCCTGGGCGAGACGATAGACCGCCTGGAGCAGATCGTGGACCGCGCCCAGGACGTTGAGGACGCCGCTCAGGATATGGGCGCTCGCGTCCGCGCCGGTACTGACGCGATCAGAGACGGAGCCAGAGATGCAGGCGACGCCCTGGATGACCTGGAGGATGACGCCGACGATGTAGGCACCAGCTTCCGGGATATTGGCAGAGAGGCGGACAGCTTCGGTGCTGCCGTAGGAAAATCTATGGGCGCTGCGGCCAAAGAGACCAATAGCGTTTCCAAGACCATCAAGGCCGGATTTGACGGGGCCATAGGCTACTCCCAAAAGAAGTTTTCCGACTTCACCGGCAAGGTGAAGACCGGAGTAAAGGGCATTGGGACCGCGTTCACGCACCCGATAAACACCATCCGGGGGAAGTTCTTGAGCGCGGTGGAGGCCGCTGCCGACAGGATTAACAATGTGGGCGATGAGGCCGACGATGCGCGAAAAGACCTGGACGATATGGGGGATGAGGGCGACAAGGCCGGAGGCGAAATCAAAGAGGCCATCAAGGGCGCCCTCGCCGCCTTTATCGGCTTTGAGGCAATCCAGGCCGGTATTGATATGCTCAAGGAGCTGGGCGCGGCGGCCATCGAAGCAGCCGGGTCCGCTGAGAATGTGGGCCGGAAGTTTGAGGCCAACTTCTCAGGCACCGACGCCGGGGAGTGGGCAGAGAACTACGCCGACGCCATCCACCGGAGCAGCGATGAGGTCAAGTCTTTCATGGTGTCCAATAAGGCCCTATACGGGGAAATGGGCATCACCGGGGACGCGGCCGCAGAGCTGTCCAAGGCCACCACGTCCCTTGCCTATGACTTCGGCAACGCCTTTGCCATGGATGACACCGAGGCCCTGGGCGTGGTCCAGGACTACATCAGCGGGAACAATGCGGCACTCGAAGAGTACGGCATCCACATTGATGAAGTGGCCCTGAAAAATACCGCGCTCTCAATGGGCCTGGGAGACCAGATAGACGAAATGGACGATGCTACTCTGGCCCAGGTCCGCATGAATGCCCTGCTGGGGCAGACCGAGAAAATCCAGCAATCGGCGGCCAACAGCACCGGCGGCCTGGTGAACAGCACCAAAGACCTCAAGGGCATCTGGAGCGAGTTCATGGCCGACGCTGGCAGCCGGTTTACGCCGGTCATCGAAAGCCTGTTCAGCACCATCCTGGATAGCTGGCCGACCATAGAGCCGATGCTCATGCAGTTCGTGGATATGCTGAGCAACGGGCTTGCCCAGGCTATGCCGGTCATCACGGAGCTGGGCATGACCCTGTTGCCCGTCCTAACGGACGTGCTGGGGACCGTGTTCGAGGCCGGCCTCCCACTCTTGCAAGTGTTCGGAGACCTGGCGCAGACCATCCTACCGCCTGTGGCGGACATCATAGGCATGATAGCCGAGACCGTCATGCCGCCCCTGGTGGACATCCTGAACACCCTAAATACCTCCATCATTCAGCCCCTTGTGCCGGTCATTCAAAAGCTGGCCGAGGCGCTGCTACCGCCCATTGCGCAACTGCTGGGCCTGATCTCCCCCATCCTGGAGGCCGTAAGCCCTGTGCTTGAGGTCATCGGAGATGTCCTGGGCGTCATCGCTGAGGTCCTGGGCAAAGTGGTAGGCTGGCTGGCCGACGGCGTGGGCAAGGTCGTAGGCTTCTTCTCTAACCTGTTCGGCGGAGCCAAGGACAGCGAAGAGGCGGTAAACGACCTGAGCGGGTCCATCAATGGCCTTGATGACGCCGCGAGCAAGGAGACTTCCCTTGTGGTCGATACGTCGCAGTACAAGGAGGAAGTCACCGGAGCAGCGGAGACCACCACCGAGGCCGTCACCGAAAGCTCCAACCAGGCCGCCGAGATAACCGACGTAAATTTCATGGCTATGGGCGCGTCCGCTACGGCGGCCTATGGGACCATGCAGACCGACGCGGAGACGGCCTGGAGCGCCATGCAGACCGCAGCCACCACAGGCACGGACGCCATCGTCGCACAGTTTTCCCGTATCACGGCGGCGGCCCGTGAAGCGAGCAACGCCTCCAATGTCCAGATAGGAGCGAGCATCCCGCACAACGCCGGAGGCACGGATAACTTTGAGGGCGGTCCCACGTGGATGAACGAAGAGGGCGGCGAGCTTGCCATCCTCCCCGGCGGCTCTGCCATCATTCCGGCGGACCAGACTGACCGCCTGATGAAATCTTACACCAACAACACGACCAACAACCGAAGCAGCCGGAGCGTCAGCTTTGCCCCCAGCGTCCAAATCACGATTGCGGGTAATGCCGACAGCTCCACCGTTGCCAACCTGAAAGAGCAGCTTCGCGCCCTGTTCGATGAGCTTTACCAAGAGGCCCAGGCCCAGGACTACACGGACCGCGCTATGCAGGCTGGCTTTGCATAAGGGGGTGCTACTATCTACACACTTGAGGGAAGAAAATGCGGAGTGGTCCGCTTCGAGCCTCTGACTACCGGCGTAGTGACCTCCGAGAGCGTGAGCCGGAGCAGCACGATCACCGATAACCCGGTTGAGGGCGGCTCCAATATCCAAGACCATGTTTTTACTCAGCCGTTGAGCTTCCAGATCAGCGGGACGGCCATCAACGGTGCGGACACCATCGCCGCCCTGCAAAAGATGTGGAAGAGCGGCGACATTATCACCTACACCGGAAGGAACCGCATCAGCAACCTTGTCATTCAGCAGCTCCAGAGCACCCACGACGCTAAGAACCGTGGGGGCTTCACGTTCACGGCCACCCTAAAGCAAGTCACCCTGGGCAGCTCCGTGGACAGCGGAACGGCCTCGACTATGGCCGGTATGGACGCTGCGGCTTCTGCGTCACAGCCCAAGGCAAGCACCAAGGCGGCGCAGAAGTCTTCCTCCCAAACCTCCAGCACCAAGGCGGACGGCCTAAAAACCACCGTCTCCACCACAATCTCATCCAGCGCCTATATATCCTATGTAAACAGCTTCAACAGCAAGCCGAAGAGTAGCGCGGGGCCGACGTCCCGCGCTACTCCCAGCAACACCGGGAGGAGGTAACGGACCATGCAGCTTATTGACCTGGGGCAAGAGGTTGAGTATATCGACATCGACGTGAGCAAGGTCCCCTACACCTTTTCCGTGAAGCTCAGCGACAAGACCTATTCCTTTACTATCCGATACAACGACACCGGCGGCTTCTTTACCCTGGACCTATCTGTGACGGCCACCGGCGAAGTACTGGCCTATGGAGACCCCATCCGCTACGGGCGGCCACTGTTCGGCCCCATTGAGGATGAGCGCTTTCCCTTGCCGGTCATCATTCCCTTGTGCCTCACGGGGGACGATGTGGATGCCGTGACGTGGGAGAACCTGGGGGAAGAGGTCAAGCTCTATCTCTTCGACAGGGAGGGGACGGCATGAGCTTCTGGATGAGAGAGGCCAGTCTCCAGATTGGGAGCAAAAAGTACAGCATGGACAATCTGTACTTTGAGTTTGAGGTCCCCTTTGAGGACAGCGACACCATCCAGACGGCCAAATTCAAAGCCTACAACCTGTCCGAGAGCACCCGAAAGGGTATCAAGCGTGGGGATGTTATCATCCTCAATGCAGGCTACGAGGGAGACGTGGGGGCTATTTTCGTCGGCCAAGTGAGCGCTTGCAGCCACAAGCACCAAAATACCGAGTGGATTACCGAAATCTCAGCGACCGCCGCTATGGACCAATGGCTCAACTCCAAGGTCTCCAAGACCTACGCCAAGGGCAGCACGGCGAAAGAGATTGTCTCCGATCTGCTCAATATCTTTGGAGTGGAAATCGGGGATTTCTCCCTGGCCGCGAACAAGGTCTACGACCGGGGCCTTGTGTGCAACGGCAAGGTAAAAGACGAACTCAAGCGCATTGTGGTGAACGACTGCAAGAGCCGGTTCCTCATACGCAACGGGAGCGTCTTCATCAATGACCCGGCTAAGGGCATCGCAAACGGCCTGGTCCTCACCCCTCAGAGCGGCTTGCTTCTGTCCGGGAATGAGGTCGAGGAAACCGTCATCGCCGTGGGCAGCGACAGCCAGAAAAGCAGCGCAACCAAGAGCGAAGAGGGCAACTATGTGACCCGTGAGTGCCTGCTCAATTACCATATCGGACCGGCGGAGCAAGTTGTCATCCAGTCTCAGAGCCTCAACGGGCGGTTTATCGTCGCAAAGGGGAAGCACACCGGCACACCGAAAGGCAACTGGAAAACCACCATCGAAATGAAACCGGCGTAAAGGAGGGACCTTACCATGCCGAGACAAAACCGAAAGCAAGCCTATGAGGACGCCAAGAAACAGGCGGACGCGGCGGGCCTTTGCGTTGCGGACGTTGTAAAGGTCCTCGCCTTTGATGAGGCGGCCCTCACCGTAGATGTTCAGCCGATCACCCGTTACCCTGACGAAGATACATTCCAAACCAAGCCGCCGGTCCTGGCCGTCCCCGTGGCTACCATCTACGGGGGCGGCTTTGTCATCCGTCCTGTCTACAAGGCCGGGGACATTGGCGTGGTGGTCTACCTGGACCGGGACAGCGACGCCGTTATCGCCGGAGGCGCGGAGGCAGACCCCAACACCGAGCGTCTGCACAGCGGGGATGATGCTGTCTTTGTGGGCGGCATCCGCACCGGCGGAAGCTCCATATCCGGCCACCCCGCCGGGTCCCTGAGCCTGGGGACAGCCGACGGCGGCGTGTACCTGTCCATCTCACCAAGCGGTATCGCCATCAAGGGAAATGTCACCATCACAGGGGACCTCACCACCAGCGGCGGCACCGTTAACCTGAACTGAGGGAGGTATGCGCTATGCCTGGAGCCGCACGGCAAGGGGACGCCATACAAGGCACCACAGCGGGAGAGCACAACGGACACGCCACCCCGCACGGTCCCCTCCCTATCACGGGAACGATCTCCGGCGGGTGCTCCGGGGACGTTTTCATCAATGGACAACCGGCGGCCTACGTCGGAAGCACCACGACCGAAAATGACGCCTGCTGCGGGAGCAGCCAAGGGAGCATCGCCCAGGGCAGCGGAAGCGTCTTCATCAACGGAAAGCCCGCCGCCCGTATTGGGGACGCCCTGGCCGCCCACAACGGCACCGGGTCCGTCTCTGCTGGCAGCGGGGACGTTCTGATTGGAGGGTGAGATATGCAAGATAACTGGACCCTTAAAATCGACCCCGAAAGCAGAGACCTCATCCTCGATGACGCCGGAGCGCTGGAGACCATATCGGGCGATGATACCACCGCCCAGGCCGTCCGGCTGACGCTGGAGGTCTACCGAGGGGAGTTCCCCTTTGACCCTACCCACGGCACAGAGTATGAGCGCATCATGGGCAAGAAGCGGAGCGAGCTGGAAGATGACGAAATCCCGGAGGTAATTCGGGACGCCGTCTTTCAGGAGCCGCAGGTTTCCGAAGTGAGCGCCGTTGACTATGAGCTTGTGGGCCGGGGCCTGGAGGTCTCCGTGACTGGCCGCCTCCAGAGCGGCAATACCATCACTACGGAGGTGAGCACAGCATGAGCAATCAAGAGTGGGGCGTGACCGAGCGCGGCTTCCATCGACCTACTTACGTAGAGCTTCTGGACGCCATTGAGTACAAGGCGCGGGAGCTGTTCGGGAGCAAGGCCAACCTGACTGTCCGGTCCCCCCTGGGTATCTTCCTGCGGATTTTCGCATGGATGCTGAACATCCTGTTCAGTCTCATGGAAGATGTCTACAATAGCCGTTTCGTTGATACGGCGGTAGGGACCAGCCTATACAACCTGGGGAAAGCTATCGGCCTGTCCCTGCTTCCCGCGCAAAAGGCATCCGGCTACGTTGAGTTCACCGGCGCCGCCGGTACTCCTATCCCCGTGGGCTTCCTGGTCCGCACCGTGGCCGGATTGCAGTATGCGGTCCTGGCCGCCGGCCGCATCGACGATACCGGGAAAGTCACGTTGCCGGTCCAGGCCGTGGAGACTGGACCGGACTACAACGTGGCCGCCGGAACGGTTAAGGAAATCACAAACCCCATGGACGGCGTGAGCGCCTGCACGAACCCGGCGGCCATCGACGGCGGGCGGGGCCGAGAAACTGATGAAGAGTTCCGGGACCGTTACTATCAGTCTGTGGATTACGCGGGCGGCGTCAATGCGGACGCCATCGCCGGTGAAATCATGCAGAACGTGGACGCGGTTTACTCCGCGATCTGCTACGAGAACGACACCGACGAAACCGACGCCCTGGGCCTCCCACCGCACAGCATTGAGGCCATCGTCTACGGCGGCCTGGACGCCGACATCGCTCAGGCCATTTTCCGGCGCAAGGCGGCGGGCATCCAGACCTCCGGCAGCTCTTCTATCGCCGTCATCGCCAAGAGCGGCCAGAGCATCAACATCAAGTTTTCCAGGCCGACCACTGTTGCCGTGTATATTCAAATCAAGAACCTGGAGACCAACAGCGACTTTCCGGGCGATGGGCAGGACCGCATCAAGGAGGCCCTGGTGGAGTACATCGGCGGCGATGTGCGGGGCGGCCTGACTATCGGCTCGGACGTTCTCTATATGGCCTTGCCCGGTGTCATCCTGTCTGTCCCCGGCGTGGTGGACTTCGACCTGGGCATCAGCGAGACCGCCAGTGACTACGGGGAAGAGAATATCGTCATTGACACCAGGGAAAAGGCCGTGACCTCGACCGACAAAATCACCATCGCGGAGGTGAGCTGATGAGCTACGGCTACCTGTCTCAAATGCTGGAGTATCTGACCGGGGCCTATGCCCGGTCAGACATCCGCAACAGCCGCCACAGCCTCCCCATGGAGACGAACATCGGGCGCTTATTTGGAACCCTCGCCTGGGGCCTTGAAATCATCCACGAGAACGCGGACCGACTCAAGCTATGGGATGACATAGACAATGCCAGAGGGTCCGTCCTGGACCGCTACGGAGCCAATTTCGGCGTCGCTCGCGGTGGAGCGGACGATACCTTTTACCGCCTGCTCATCAAAATCAAGATGATTGCGCTGCTTTCCGGCGGCGACATCGACACCATCATCTCCGCTGCGGCCTCGCTCTTCAACGTGGACGTATCGGAGATAGAGGTCCGAGAGCTGTTCCCGGCGAAAATCTGGATTTATGTCGATGAAGCCGTCCTGGACTATGAGCGCCTGGAGGCCGCGCCCCTAATAGCTGAGCTGATGAAGCGCATCGCGGCGGCGGGCGTCGGGACCCGTGTTTTCCTGCGGACCTACCACACGGCCCGGTCCCGGAGCTACTACGCGGTCCCGGCGCTGATCTACAATGAGATTGAGGCGAAACCCAGGACAACCCCTTTCCGCACAGCAACCGCCCGCAGCTATGTGGGCCTGGCCGTGTGGGAGGACGTGTCGATAACTGCATCTATGAAAGCGAGGTAATACCATGCCAAACAGAGAAATTCTGGCCTCTCCCGACATCGCGGAGAGCGAAGAGGGCGCGGTGCTGCTCAACAGCGGCTACACCGCCCTGGGTAAAGTCATGGCTGGGAGCGGCGGCATCCAGTTCACAAAGGCGGAGCTGGACAGCGGCGATCTCCCGGAGGGGACGGTGGTTGAAGACCTGACCGCCCCGATTGAGTATGCCGGAGACGCCATGATTGCCAAGTGTGAGAATACCGGCACCGGCGAGGCTACGGTGGTGGTCCAGGCTACCAGCGTGGGCGTCGAGACCGGCTTCTACGTCAAGGGCGTCATGCTCTACATCAAGGACCCGGAGGGCGAGGGCGACGTTGCCTATTCCTATCTGCCCCTCCAGAGCAAGCCGGAGTGGATGAGGCCCCAGGGCAGCCCGGTAAACAAGATGGTGACTTTCAACATCATCAACATTGTGGGCGCAGCGGCGAGCGTTTCGGCCATCATCGACCCGGACGCCCTGGCCCGCGTGGTGGACCTGGAAAAGTATGCGCTCCTGGGCCACAGCCATGAAATCAGCGACGTTTCCGGCCTCGCCAACACCCTGAGCGACCATGCGGCCGCAATCGACCTACTCAACGATCTGGTGTCCGGCGATATGCCCGGAGGCATCAACAAGACCGCCGACTTTGCCACCCTCGCCGGTATCGCCATGCGCGACGGAGTTTGGAGCCAGACCGGACGCTCCATCACAGCATGACGGGGCTACTTTGCAGCCCCGAAGAGGCGAGCTGTCTTATTCCGAACCTTATCGCAGAGCTGGAGACCCCTTGCCCCTGCGAGGGCCTGGAGGGGCTTGTGCTCTGCGGTTTGGGATATAAAGGCCAGAGGGTCACTATCCGCGTCCGGCCCGGCGTCCTCGAAGTGGACGGCGTACCGGCTGATGAGCTGGAGGCCCTGCGTGAAAGGAGGTGTCCTGTTTGCAGAACCGGCACGGTGAACTCACCATCATCTGCAAGGCAAAAGACCTGGTAAACCATACCTTGCAGCTCACGAACAACACTAAGCTGTTCCCTAAAAAGGTGCGCTTCACCCTCTGCCAGAGGATGCAGAACCTCTCAATCCAAATCCTGCATGACATCATAGCGGCCAACGAGATATACCCTCGGACCGTCGCTGAGATGAACACGCGCCTTGACCTCCAGAAAGAGGTCTTGACCAACTGCAAGGTCTTCCTGAACTTCCTGGATATAGCTCTGGAGCAGGGGTATATCGACATCAGGCGGTGTGAATATTGGACGGGCCTCACCACCGACGTAAAGAACCTTGCCGCGTCGTGGCGTAAAAAGGACGCCGAGCGCTTCCGGCAGCAAGTTCAGACCGGCGGCGCACGGCGATGATTTGAGAGGCCGCGGGTGCGTCCTGTACGTGCATCCCCCTGGGTGTGCCTTGTCCGCTCCCCGAATTCGTCGAACGCGAACAACGTGCGCTACGTGAACTCGGACGGGAGCCTCAACAACAACAACGCGTACAACGGCAACAGGGGTGTGCGCCCGGCTTCGGTGGAATACCGTGACCGAGTAACCCGAAAGGGAGAAAGCAGAAGCCCACCATCAAAGGAGGACGTATCCGGTCCCGGCCTGACAGGGCAGGGATAAACACATAGCGCCGACGCGCTGAGGCTCGCCCATTGGAGCTTCGGCGCTACCAGCGGCGCAAGGTGCCTATTATGGAACAGAATTTTGAAGTCGTTTATGACTTCGCTAATCTCTATGCGGCGTATCGGGCAACCAGGAAAGGCAAGCGATGGAAAGACTCCGTTGCCAAAGTGGAGCTGAACACTCTGGAGGCGATCACCGTCCTGCAAGCTGAGCTGCGGGACGGTCTCTACAAGCCTGGAAATTACCATGAGTTCTACGTCTTTGAGCCAAAGCGACGCCTCATCCAGACGAACAGCGTCAAGGACAAAATCGTGCAACACGCCTTTTGCGACAACATCCTTTACCCCGTCCTGAGCCGCCCCTTTATCCTGGATAACTACGGGAGCCAAGTCGGAAAGGGAACCCACTTCGGCCTCGACCGCCTCCGTGACTTCATGCGGGAGTATTACCGGAAGCACGGGAGCGCCGACGGCTGGGTCCTGAAAGCGGATGTCCGGCACTACTTCGCCAGCATCCGGCACGACATTCTCAAGCGAGATGTCAATAAGCTGCTCACAGACCCACGGAGCCGGGCCTTGTCCGACGCTATCATAGATAGCACCCCTGGTAATGTCGGCATCCCCATAGGCAATCAATCGTCCCAGGTGTACGCCCTATTGTATCTGAATGAACTCGACCACTACGTCAAAGAAGTCCTCCGAATGCGGTACTATGGCCGCTACATGGATGATTTTTATATCATCTGCGAGAGCAAGGAGGCGCTTCGTGAAGCGTGGAGGAAAGTCGAGCAGTTCTTGACCCCGAGAGGTCTTGAGCTAAACCAGAAGACACAGATCTTCCCCTTGCGGAACGGCCTGGACTTTTTGGGCTTCCACACATACCTGACCGACACCGGAAAGGTAATACGGAAAGTTAGGCGTTCCAGCAAAGACCGTATGAGGCGCAAGCTGCGGAAATACGCGGTGATGTATGAAAACGGCGCTATGACCCGGAAGCAGATTGAAGAGAGCTACCAGAGCTGGAGGTCTCATGCTTCCCACGGCCAATGCCGGGAACTCATCACCAAGTACGACGCGGTTTGCGCCTCCATCTTTGAAAGGAGTGTAAAGTCAAACCATGCCGCAGAAAATCAGCGCCCTACCCGTAAAGGCGAAAGTGCGGGACGCAAAGACTAAGTATTACGGCATCCCCATCGGCTGGGAAATCGGTGATAAAAACCACGCAGGCTATCCGGCCAACAGCACAACCCTTGTGGCCGAGAGCATCATCAAAATCTGCTGCTTCGACGCTATGGAGAGCGACGGCATCTTGGACCGGGAGAGATACGGCAACAACCGCTATTCCCTGGCTAACATCCGCCAGTGGCTCAATAAGAGCGGGACCGGCTGGTATCAGGCCCAGCACAGCTATGACCGGCCCCCGTCCAATTCCTACGTCTGGAACGGCCACAACGCGTACGACGCACAATCCGGCTTCCTGACCGGCTTCGGCGCGGAGATGCTGGCCGCGCTGCTCACCACCACCCTGACCGTCGCAAAGCCCGGCACGGACGGCGGCGGGTCCGAGACCGTCCAAGACAAGATTTTTCTGCTGTCCATGGCAGAGGTTGGCCTCGGTTCGGAGAACGGCGTCGCGGAGGGCACGAAGCTGGCTATGTTCAGCGACAACGCAAGCCGCCAGTGCAAGCCCACAGCTCAGGCCGTGAGCAACAGCGAGTACACCAATAGCAGCTTGAGCGCGTCGCAGTTCTGGTACTGGTGGCTCCGCTCCCCGTATTCGTCGAACGCGTACTACGTGCGCTGCGTGTACTCGGACGGGAGCCTCCACTACAACAGCGCGTACTACGGCAACTGGGGTGTGCGCCCGGCTTTGAATCTGTCCTCTGACATCTTGGTATCTGATACACCGGATGGAGAGGGGTACTACACGATTATCTGGAATAACGCCCCCACCACGCCCCCGTCCATCACCGTGCCGGAGGACGTGCGGAGCGGTAAAGGTCTCACCGTCTCCTGGGCGGCGTCGGTGGACCCGGACAGCGACGCCGTAAGCTACGAGCTTGAGCGGCAGTACAATAGCGGCGCATGGTCCAAAATCTACGACGGGGCTGCGACGCAGTTCAGCGACACGATCACCACGGCGATGAACACGGTAGCCTACCGGGTCCGCGCCAAGGACAGCAAGGCCGCGTATAGCGCATACACCACCAGCCCCACCCGGACCGTCACCCACAATGTAGACCCGACAGTGAGCGGCAGCGATCAGCAGCTCGGCGTGGTGACTACGCCGCCCTCGTTCCAGTACACGGTCAACGACGGGGACGCCGGAGACACGCTCACCATCGTAGAGAGCCTGGATGGTGTGACCCTTAATACCATCACCCCGGCAGAGCGGAACCACCAATACACCTTTGCGCTCACGGCGGCGCAGTTCGCCGCCCTCACTGGGCCGCACACCATGACTATCAAGGTCTCGGACAGCGCCGGGAACAGCGTCACCCGTACCATCACCTTTACCCGGTCCGTCTCCATCATCGACTTTGACTGGAAGGTGGATGACACCAGCGCCGCCGCTCAGAAAATCCTTGTCTCCATGCGGTACAACGCCCACGAGGACGGCGTGACAATCCAGGTCTGCAACAACTACAACGACGAAGAGCCGACCTGGGAGACTGCACAGCTCGGCCTCAAGCACATTTTCAGCAATTCCGCGAAGACTGCGGATAGCTTTGCGGTGGGTGTCCGCGTCCAGATCACCAAGGTCGGAGGGTATGAAAGCATCGCCTGCTACTCTCTGTCCGCAAGCTACATCTAAGGGGGAATGACTATGAGAAGTCTTGACGAAGCCCGCGCCTACCAGAAGCAGGAAAAGAGCGTGGACACCTATGAGCTGTGGGCGGCCATCCTTGCCACCCATGACGCTCTGGTGGAGATGGGCGGCCCTGGCCTCCCGGAGCTTCATGTGAACCGGGCGCGGGCGAACCTCATCCGCGCCGGACAGGTTGAGAGCGGAGACTACACCGACGCCGAGCTGAAAATCATCGCGGCGGCGGACGGCACCCGCATCTGGAGTGCCACCATGGGGACCATCTTCAAGGATGAGCCTATCGTGGGGCCGGACAGCGAGCTTTACATCTGCACCACGCAGCACCAGGCGCAGGCGGATTGGGCACCTGGAACCGTGGGCGGGCGGACGTTGTTCCGTCCGCTTCGTAGCGAGCCGGAGGAACCCGGAGGGTATCTGGACTTCATGTGGGGCGAGCACGTCCCCTACGGAGCGGTGCGCCGGGACCCCGTGGACCAGAAGCTCTATACCCCCATCAAGGAGGCGGGCGTCACGCTCTATGAGCCGCACTACCCCCACCTGGTCCCCTCTGAGTACAAGCTCTACGAAGAAGTAGAGCCGGAGCCGGAACCCGAACCGGGGCCGGAGCCGGGGAATGTCCCGGATTGGGATGAACTGGAGGCCAATCACACGTTCCAGGTAGGCGACCATTTCACCCACGACGGCACGGAGTATGAGGTCCTGCGTGTCTTCACCAAGCAGGATGGTTGGGCGCCCCCGGCGCTCCTGGACGACTACTACAAGGTCGTGACGGAGTAAAGGGGTGAGACCAATGGAAGTAAACATCGGCCTGGGCCAGATGGTGCTTGCTTTTGTCGCGGCTATGGGTATTCCGAGCGCGATCATGGGCCTTATCATCTGGCGTCTGGAGCGCCGTATCGACAAGCGGGAAAAGGAACAGGCGGCCCAGGAACAGGGCCAAAAGGACCTCTTCGTCCTGGTTGTCCAGGGGACCAATGCCGCTATTGCCCTGGGGGAAGCGACTGCAAGGGCCGTCCAGCGCATCCCCGACGCCCACTGTAACGGGGATATGCACGACGCCCTGGACTACGCCGCCGACATCAAACACAAGCAAAAGGACTTCCTCACCCGGCAAGGCGTTTCCTCCTTGATGGACTGAGGGGGACGCTATGGCTGGTAAGTATGAGGGGAAACGCGCCAAGACGCGCCGCCCATGGGAGTTCAAAAAGAAGCTCGCTGCGTGGGCCGTCCTTATTGCCACGGCCACCGCCGTAGCTTCCTACATCCTCGCCTACCTGGACAAGCAGACCGCGAGCGATGTTACCACCACCATCTTTACCGCCTGCATCGGCTATCTGGTGAGCTATGCGGCGGCATCCACCACCGAAAAAGTCAGTCGAAACCGCCACGGGCTGGACGCTGACGGAAACCCATTCCAAACCAACAACACAGAGGGCGGGTCCGACACCAGCGGACCTACACTCGGATAAAAACAAGGAGGATTTATCATGTACGACATCACCCCTATCATCGAAGCTGTGGCCGCTCTGATCGGCGTCATCGTTACCTGTGTGCTCATCCCGTTCATCAAGTCCAAGACCACGGCATCCCAGCAGGCGGAAATCAACGCCTGGGTCAAAATCGCCGTCTCCGCTGCTGAGCAGATTTTCAAGGGCAGCGGGCACGGAGAAGAGAAGAAGCAGTACGTTATTGCCTGGCTGAAAGAGCGCGGCGTCACTGTGAATGAGAATGAGCTTGACGCGCTCATCGAGGCCGCCGTCTATGAGCTGACCCAGGGCATCATCCCTCTGGAGGGCATCGCCATTGAGACCACTACCGAAGTCAGCGAGGACAAGGAGGAAACCAACCATGAGTAACAGCAGCCTTGCGACCTATACCCTCATCAGCCCCAACAAGAACAGTCCCCGCAATCATAAAATCGACACCATCAGCATCCATTGTTTCGTCGGCCAAGTGACGGCTAAGCGCGGGTGTGAGGTCTTCCAGCCCTCCAGCAAGCAAGCGTCCTGCAACTACGTTGTGGGCTATGACGGCTCCATCGGCCTGTGCGTGGAGGAAAAGGACCGGAGCTGGTGTACCTCCAGCTCCTCCAACGACCACCGCGCCATTACCATTGAGACGGCCAGCGAGAACAAGGCCCCCTACAAGGTCACGGCGGCGGCCTATGCCGCGCTGCTGGACCTTGTGACGGATATTTGCCGCCGGAACGGGGCCAAGAAGCTGCTCTGGTTCGGGGACAAGGCGAAGACCCTTGCCTATGCCCCCAAGTCCGGGGAGATGGTGATGACCGTTCACCGCTGGTTTGCGAACAAGTCTTGCCCCGGCGATTACCTCTACAACCTCCACGGCGAGATTGCCGCCGAGGTCACGAAGCGGCTGGGTGGCAGCTCCAGCACCACCAGCCCCAGCACCGGCACCGGCGCATCCGGCAGCGCTCAGACAGCCGTAAACTACACGGTGAAAGTGACAGCGACGGACCTCAATATCCGTTCCGGCCCCGGCACCAACTACGGCAGCAAGGGCGCTATCAACCCCGGCGTCTACACCATCGTTGCGGAGGCCGGCGGCACCGGCGCTTCCAAGTGGGGCAAGCTCAAGAGCGGAGCCGGGTGGATTTCTTTGGACTACGCCACCAAGAACGGCACCAGCAGCTCTACGGCGTCCAAGGCCGTGACGGTGGGCAGCACCGTCACCATCCAGGCCGGGGCCGTCTACGGCGGCCTCGCCACCTCCAGAGGGGCCAAGGTCCCGGACTACGTGAGCGGCAAGAACCGCCGGTACACCGTGAAGCAGATCGCCACCCACAAGGGGGTCCAGGAGGCGCTTCTCAAGGAAATCACGTCCTGGGTTGCGCTGTCCTACCTGACCGTGGTATAATCTGCGCGTGGAATTGTTTTGGCATTACGCCGCCTGAAAGCGGTGGAGACTATGGAGAAACGCCGCCATTTGGAACCGGCGAGTAGACCGGAATACCGCGAAAAATAGCCCAAAACATCCCCCGTCAATCGAGTGGGAATAAAGTACAAAAGCCCCGCAAGCCCTGATAAATCAAGGGTTTGCGGGGCTTTTTCTGTTTCTGTGGCATTACTTTGGCATTAACGCATCAAATCATCCATCTTTTTGACTGCTTCATCGCTGGTGGTGGGGTACAGGTGCCCATAGGTCCGCAGCGTCGTTTGTATGTCCTCATGGCCCAGGCGCTCTTTCACCAGCAGAATAGGCGTCCCCAGGTGGATGAGTAGGGCCGCGTGGGAATGACGCAGATCATGGAGCCTGATTGGGTCCATACCGGCCTCCACGCACCCCTTGAGCATCGCCCGCCGGAAATAGTGCTTCGTGAACGGAAATAGCCGGTCATCCGGCTGGGGGTCGTATAGGGCGTTCTCATAAGCCCGTATCTCATCGCACAGCTTTTCCGGCAGCGGTATCACCCGGCGGCCTCGCTGGGTCTTTGGGTCCGTTATGACCTCTTCGCCCTCTACGCTCTGGAAGTTCCGGCGGACGGTAAGGGTCCGGGCCTCCAGGTCGATGTCCTCCGGGCAGAGCGCCAGCAGCTCCCCTATCCGCAGGCCGGTCCAGAACAGAACCGATAGGCCGGTCCGGGCGGGCAGCTTCTTGACGTGGGGGATGAATTGGTTGAACTGCTCCACCGTCCAGAATGACATCTCCTGGGCGTCTTTCTTGCCCACGCTACCGGCGAGGCGGGCCGGATTGATACCCAGGCCGTAGTATTTGCAGGCGTAGTTGAATATGGCCGAAAGCTGGTTGTTGATGGTCTTTGCATAGGTCGGGGCCACCTTGTCCGCGAGAAGCTGCGATTGCCACTTGCGAACGTGGGCCGGGGTAATCTCGTTGAGCGGGAGGTCCCCGAAGAACGGGAGGACCCGGTGCTCGATGAGATACCACTTGTTCTGCATGGTGGTCCGCTTGAGACGCGGCTCCATGTCCCCCAGGTAGATTTCTGCGAAAGAGCGAAAGGTCATGTCACAGCTCCGGGCGCGGGTCCGCAAGAACTCTTCCTCAAACGCCTGGGCGTCCTTCTTGCGCTGGAAGCCCCGCTTCTTTTTGAGGCGGCGGCGCCCCTGCCAGTCCGTGTAGTAAAACGATGCGTACCAGGTGCCCCGTTCCTTGTCTTTGTAAGTGGGCATTTGGCTATTCCTCCCTCTCTGGAGGGCGGTCCCGATTGAAGACGTCCTCCGCCCATTGGTGGAAGACCTGATAACCGGGCAGCTCTGGCGAACCTTCTTCCGGTACATCCGGGAGGGTACATCCAGAGCCATATTTGGTCCTGTGTGCCGGGATTGTGGTTAGGCATAAAGGGGACCGGTGGTTCTTCCTAACGTGGTCAATGTAAAATTTCGCATCCGACAGAGACAAGCACTTGCCGGAAACTTTGGAGCATAGCTCGCACGGCTCTACGCCAGCAGCCGGAACAAATCGGACTGTCCCGACATCGTAATCTCCCCACTGTTCCATTGGAACCTTCATCAACTCATCGAACGACAACGGCTTTCTTTGCTGGTATGTATCTTGCATTTCTTTTATTTTGCCAGACAGCTCACTATCGTTCATTTCGTTCAGGTCCTTCCCAAGGATAGAACGCAGAATCTTTTTCATTTCCAGCAAAATGGTCACTCCCTTCTCAAGTATGTGTAAATCATGCCACACGCGGCCCAGGAGCGCCCAGGAGCGCGTTTCCGGGCTCCCTGAATATACCGGGACCCCTGGAGCCTAACGTGGCTCCGAGGGGCAAATATGGGCTTCTGCCCGCAAGTGCCCCGGAACGTCCTTCAACCGGACGCCCTCCGACGCCTGGTAGGCTAAGATCAGATCAGCGACACGGGAGCTGGCCTGCGGATCGCCAGCATCGACGGCTGCCTGGTAGTCCCGCTGGAGATCGGCCAGGTATGCAGCCCTCTCCCTGGCGCAGCGTGGGCACAGCCCGGAGACCAGGTCTGCACAGTTCATCAGGGAGCCACAGCTCCGACAGGTCTTGTAGCCAAGCATCTCATTCGCTCCTCTCTCGCGCGCGTGCGCGTATTCACCATGAACATAATAGTTTATATAAGACGTTTATAAGATACGTTTATATTATGTCGGTAAAAATTACCGGTAATAATTACCGGGAATAATTACCACCTATTTTGAAAATACCCGGTAAAAATCACCACCTATTTTGATAGAGGCGGTTCCGTGGCATTAAAACCACACAATTTCCACAGAGTTTTCCACATCCTATCTGGGCCGGAAGTCCACCCAGATCACCCGGCCCTCCCGGCGGAGGACCCGGCTGCCTCGCTGCCCCCTTTGACCTCACCGGACACCGGCGCGGTCATCTCTTGGAGGCGGCCGAGCAAGAGCAGCTGCTCACGCTCTGGCAGCCGCTCATAGAGCTCCAGCATCTCGCGCCCGTTCTCGGACATCCCGTGGACGGGCGCTTTTTCTGTTTCCTGGCCGGTGAGCAGGTACTCCAGGGAGCAGCCCAGATATTCACAAATGGGGACTATATACTTCGCAGGTGGGTCAGTGTTTCTCAACTTCCAGTTGGAAGTGGTGCTGGTTCCGAGGCCAAGAGCCTGGCAAAGCCCGTAAGCTGTTAGGCCCCTCTTATCAAGTTCATCAAACATTCTCTCGCCTATTGTCATTAGACCACCTCCAAGTGGTATACAGAATACCCAAAAAGTTAGGTAAACTTTTTCTTCGTTTGTGTGCTAAAACGCTTGCAATTAGTCCCAAGGTGATGTATAATATAATCAAGCCAAAGGAATAAGGTAAAACCCCAAAGCAAACGGCCCGAGGCACCGGGCCGGAGGATAAAACAGGAAGCGGCAGTGAAAGCCGGGTCGTAAGCGGGCATCGCCCGGGGCTCGATCGGCAGGCGGTAACGGCGGTACGAACGGCAACCTCCGGCCCACCAATCAGAAACCCAAACATCCCCGACAACTGAACACCGCCTGGGACGGCTCAAGAAGAAGCTGGGAGAGAGAGCCGCTAAGATGCTACCCGATCAAGCCAAGCATACCAGGTCGAAAGCAGAAATGGGCTGGAACCGTAAATTCGGGGGACCCAGATGAGCCGTGGAAGCCGGACGAGTACGCAGAGGATGAACGGAAGTTACCGCATAAGTGAGAGCGGGAGGGGATCGCCGGGTGCAACCGGCAGAAAGGAAAGCTAACCATGAACAATCACGAGATCAATGCCAAGCGCCGCTGGTCCTTTGACAGCGTCCGGGCGGCCTGCATCAGAAATCACCTCTACACCGGCGGCACCTGCGAGGAATACTCCGCTATGCTGGAGATGGTGGAAACCATGAACCCCACCTACGAAAACCTCTACACCGTCGCTTGCGACATCAAGGAGCACAGCGACGGCCAGACGATCACCAACGTCATGTTCATCCTGGAGCGCGAGGCCGTCACCACCACCTTCGAGATCGACGGCAGCGACGAGATTTGAGGAGGCGGTACCGTGAGAGACTGGAGAAGCCTCACCCCGGAGGAGCGCAGGGCGGAACGGGACAAGGTCCCTGGAGAGTACGCCAGAAAGCAGCGCATGAACGCCAACCTGGCCGCGACGCTGGACCTGCTCAAGGATGACCAGTTCGCCCAGGCGAAGGCCTGGAAGGTGGCCTGGGGCTGCTACCTCATCAACACCCCGGAGGAGATCGCCGCCCACTGCCGTGCGGCGGCCCACGGGAAGGACTGAACCCGCCGGTGCAACGGCGGCCAAATGCGAAAGGAGCTAACCATGAGTATGGAAAATTTGAAGATCGCCATCGAGGAGAGCGTCAAGGGACGATTCGGCGACAACGCCGAGCACATCCTCCTGAACTACGAGTTCCGGCAGGAACTCGACTACATCCTGTGGGCTGCCGAGCGGCCCTCCTCCTTCAAGTACCCCCTGACCTATGAGCAGCGCATCGACCAGGCCATCGAGAAGGCCCAGTGGGTGCATGAGCACATCCTCACCCCGGCTACCATCCAGATCGGCGACGGCGTAACCGTCCATCTCTGGACTGATTCCCATGCGGCGACCGTCATCAAGAAGACGGCCATGACCGTGACCGTCCGCCAGGACAAGGCAACCTTGGACCCGAACTTCAAGCCCGAGTGGATTCCGGGAGGGTTCGCCGCCCACTGTATCAACCAGGAGGACCAAACCTACACCTACGAGGAAGACCCTGATGGGAAGATCTACACGTTCCGCTGGTCCAGGAAGTACGGAAGCTACGGAACCCCTGGAAACCTCCAGCTTACGAAGGGCCGCAGGGAGTTCTATGACTACAACTTCTGATGGAGGTGGATGCCTGATGCCGCGATACCCCAAGAACCACAAGGACGTCGAGTATTACGTCCGGGGCCGGAAGCGCCGGGTCTCCGGCTCCACGGTGGCAACCGAAAGGTTTCTCGTCATGGTCCACCAAGATCACCCGGATGCGACGATCTCGCAACTGCGTGAGATCATCACCGACAAGACCAAATACATCCTGTGCCCCGAAGGCCTGGCCGTCCTGGATGACCACATCAAGGCGGGCTACGGGGACCACATTCCGAACTGGAGGTAACTGACCATGGCAACCAACATCAAGGACAAGATCGCCAAGCTGCTGGCTCTGGCGGAGAGCCCCAACGAGAACGAGGCCCGGGCGGCCCTGCTCAAGGCCCGGGAGCTCATGGCGGAGCACAAGCTCCGCCCGGAGGAGATCGAGAAGGCCGAGAAGGCCAAGGTCATCCGGGATGTGCTGGACGTCACCTGCACGTCGATGACGAACCCCTGGGCCTGCTCGCTGTCTGCGGTCATCGCGGCGCACTACTGCTGCCGCGCCTACCGGACCCAGAAGTTCGCCGGTAGCCGTACCGTGAAGATCGGCCTGGTTGGCCTGGAGGAAGACTTCGAGATCGCCAAGCGCATCTTCCTGTACGCCTACGACTGCGTGATGTCCTACATCAAGCGGGAGATCAAGAAGGACCCGACCGACCCTCCCGGAACCTACCGCGAGAAGTGCAACGCCTACGGATGGGGATTCGTTCAGGGTGTGAAGGCTGCCTTCGAGAAGCAGGATGAGGAGAACCGCGAGTGGGGCCTCGTCCTGGTAGTCCCGAAGGAAGTGGACGACAGCATGAAGGACATGGGCAAGGCCAGCACCTTCGGCCGCATCCACGACAACCACATCAGCTATCGGGCTAAGGGCTACAAGGACGGGACGGAGTTCGACCCCTCCACGAAGCTGGGCTGGCAAGCCGCACGGGAAGCCCTGGGGGCTGGAGCATGAGCAAGATGACCCTCTGGCTCAAAGGCCGAGACAGTTGGGACCGCCCGGTCTATATGGACGCGACCGGGCGGCTCCTGGTGGACGTAGACCCCAGGAAGAACCGGGAACCGGACATCTGCACCAAGCAGGGGAACAACTTCGACGGCGAACCGTGTGACCCGGTTCGGGAGGACTTCATCTTCCTACCGTATCGAGACACCTGGTATTAGTATAGCACACAACAAGCCAAAAGCACAAGCCAAAGGAATAAGGAGTGATTACCATGAGGACTACCCGAGTAAAGCCCAAGACCGACTTCGGAATCGAAGTCCGGGTCTTCACGGCACAGACCGGAATGACCGTGAAAGAGCTGGCGGAGCGGTCCGGTGTCAAATACACCACCCTGGTCGAGACCACGACCGGCCGGTGCGCCGGGCACCAGCTCATCCCCACCGTCCGCAAGTTCATGCAGGACTACACGGAACGCATGAGAATGGAGGCGTGAGTATGGCGAAGGTTAAGACTGCACGCGATCTGTTCTACCGCGTCGATGATGTGATGCGGCTGCTGGGCTACTCCCGCAGCAAGAGCTACAAGATCATCGCCCAGCTCAACCGGGAGCTGGAGGCCGCCGGGTTCTGCACCTGCGACGGCCGGGTGAGCCGCCGGTACTTCGATAAGCGCTACGGCCTGGAGGCCATGGCGTAAGGAGGGCATCATGGAGACGAAAGAACTGACCATCAAGATCAAGCCCGAGGAGAGGGCGAAGGCCAAGCGGAAGGCCTGGGAGCTCAAGGTGTACGCGAGAATGTCTGTCCTGGCCCTGGCCGCTATGGCAACGGCAAGGCTGGTGCTGCTGACCATCGACATCGTCCAGCTTCGCGCCGGTACCGTCGGCGGAGAAATCTGCATCCCGGCCTATGCCGCGATCTTCATCTACACCGGCTGGAAGCTCAAGAGCTGGACGGCTGGAACCAGAAAGGGGAAACGAGAATGTACTACCACGAATGCGACCGCTGCGGGAGCCGCCTGGACCCGGGAGAGGTTTGCGACTGCGCCCGGCAAGAGAACCAAGCGCGGCGCGTGAGCATGGCCGACTGGAGCGCGGTCGGAGACTTTGAGAAGGCTGCGAAGCCTGGGGACCTGGTGGACGAGGAGATCGTCGAGGAGTTCGTCAACTGCCTCCCGCCGACCACGCTGCGCGGCGATCTGGTCCAGGCTGGTGAGCCCTATTCCCACCAGTACGACCCGGAGGCAGACCGATGGAGGGCTACCTACACCACCTTTGCGAAGGTGGATGGAGAGTGGACCTACTGCGGCAAGTGCTTCGTAGGCAAGACCAAGGAGCCCAAGGGGCTCCCCAAAGCGTAAAGAGCGGGTGCAACCGCTACCAGACGAAAGGAGATAACTGACTATGTACCGCTACTACATCACCCGTAAGACGCCGGAGGGCGTCATGGAGTACCCCACCACCACCGCACCGAACGTCATCGAGAGCTACGGCCAGAACGGCTCGCAGTTCGAGGGATTCACCGAGCGCTTCTGGGGGTACGTCGAGTTCGAGCAGGAGCTCCCCGGGAGTGACCTGGACGCCTACGGCCTGGTCCCCGGCCCGTCCCCCGAGTACCACCCCATCAACGAGAACATGGCCCGCCGGGCCAAGGAGATGATGAGCTTCAGCGAGTACGTCCCTGGGTCCGCGACCTGGGACTACCGCCTCCAGGTGGACAAGGCCTCCATGGTGGCCCAGCGTCAGAAGCAGCGCACGGACCCCATGTACCATGAGAAGATCGACGGACTGCTGGCTTCCTATTCCCGCCGCCTGGCTGCCAACCTGAACGACGGGTACCGCATCGGTACGATGTGTCCATCGGTGCTGATCTCCGGCGGAAGCAACTTCCCGGTCCGCAAGAAGGAGCGCCAGAACGCGGCGTCTGATAAGAACATGGCGGAGTGGCAGGAGATCAACGGCATCATCGGCCGCATCAAGTCCGTCGGAACGGGCGGCATCTCGTCCGATGACCCCCTGGCCCTGGATAAGCTCAAGCTCAAGCTGCGGAAGCTGGAGGAGCTCCAGGAGGAGATGAAGGCGGCCAACGCGGCTATCCGCATGAAGAACAAGGAAGCGGGCGACGCGAAGCTCGCCGAGCTCGGCTACACCGAGGAGGAGATCGCCAAGCTCCGGGCACCCGACTTCTGCGGCCGCATCGGCTACCCGGCCTATCAGCTCCAGAACAACAATGCGAACATCCGGCGAATCCGCCAGCGGATCGCCGAGCTGGAGAAGAAGAAGGAGAACCCGGACGAGGGCTGGGAGTTTGACGGCGGGAAGGTCGTCGTGAACCAGGGCGTCAACCGTCTCCAGATCATCTTCGATGACCGGCCGGATGCTGATCTGCGGTCGGAGCTCAAGGGCGAGGGCTTCCGGTGGGCGCCGTCGCAGGGAGCGTGGCAGCGTCAGCTTACCGACAACGCCATGCGGGCGGCTCGCCGCATCAAGGCGATTGCCCCGGCCGAGTGAGTTCCCCCTCTACCATCCCCATTATACCCAGAAAGGAGGAGGAACAGCGTGTCAACCACAACGAAAAAAAGGCCCCTCGAATTTCTTCGAGAGGCACGAATAGCGGCTGGATATGTCAGCCGTGGAACGGCGTCAACTGCGGTCCCGTTTTCGCCCGAGACAATCGGGCGGCATGAGCGCGGAGACATCGAGATGGAGCCGGAGGACGCCGTAACCTACGCGGAGAGCTACAAGCGGCCGGAGGTGCTGCTCCACTACTGCGCGACTTGTCCGGTCGGAAGGAAGCTGGGAAAGGAAGCGCGGGAGCTGGAGCTCCCACACGCCACCCTGCGAATCCGTCGGCTCATCGCAGATGGACAGGATGTAGCCGACCGCCTGGAGGAGATCGCCTTTGACGGCGTCATTGACGACAGCGAGCGCGTTGAGTTCGCGGACGCCCTCAAGTTCCTCCGGCAACTGGAGCAATCCATCATGGACATCATACTCATAGGCCTGGAAAATGGGAAGGCCGCCCCCGGTGCAACGGGAAGCGGCCAAATGCGGAAATAACTAACCGTCATCATAGTACCATACTCCCGGCCGCCTGTCAAGCGAAAGGAGTTTTATCAATGGCATACGACATCGTTCAGCTCAACAAGTACCCGAAGGACAGGTACAACGTCCTGGTCCCAGTCACCACTATGCAGGCGGCGTCCAATCTCCAGCGGATCACCGTCTCCGAGGTCCTGCTCGACACCCGGCAGGACAGCAGCAACAAGGGGCCGAGCAAGGACATCTACTTCGAGAAGTCCAGCAACGCCTTTGCCATCACGAAGGTCGGAGGGATGAAGCTGGCCGCTGCGGCCAACATCTCCATCGTCGGCACCGAGCCCGGTCGAACCGAGGGGTGCCAGCGCTGTATCGAGATGGCCCGGGCGACCGGACAGCCCCGGGTGTGCGGGAACTGCCCGCACGTCCATGACGTAGCCGTCACCGTAACCATCCGCGTGCCGGAGCCCTCTGGGGGCTTCCGGCTGATGCAGGCCACTAAGGAGATCGACTGCACCCTGGAAGCGGCCAGCATGAAGGACGGAGCCAACGGGCAGCAGTTCCGCCGGTTCCTACCTCACCGGACCGCAATGGCGGAGAGCAAAGCCTTCATGCGTGCCATCCGCGCCGCCCTGGGCCTTGCTGGTACCTATCCCCTGGAGGAGCTGAAAAAGCCCTTCGTCGTGGCCCGCATGGTCCCGAACCTGGACGCGCCGGAGATCAAGCAGGCCGTAGCCCAGAACTACTTGCAGTCCATGGGGATGCTATTCGAGGCACCGGCGGCCGGACATCACCAGATCGAGGCTCCCAAGGCTGTCGAGACCGTGGAGGCCTATGAGGATGAGGTCCAGGGCGCGGCGCCGTGGGAGGAGCCGCCGGAGGAGCCGGACACCTGGAGCTCGAACCCCGGCTACGGACCGGCCGACTACGATGACCGCACGCCCCCGCAGCGCCCCGCGATCGGGGCACCGGAGCCGATCATCTGCTCGCGCTGCCGCCAGGAGATCACCGGCGGAACGTCCCGGAAGGGACGGGCGTGGACACCGCAGGATGTGGCCGCGTACAGCCAGCGCACCTTCGGGCGCGTGCTCTGCCCCACCTGCCAGGAGATCGAGAAGGGAGGCCGCCACTGATGAAGAACGAGACTGTGATCTCTTTCGCCGAAAAGAGACTGATTGAGGAGAGCCGGGAACCGGACGGCGGCGACTGCCGTTATTGGGCCGCCTACCTGGACGGGGCCAGGGCGCAGAAGAAAGAGGACGAGGAGGCGAAGGTCAATGATTAAGATTCTGCATACCGGAGACATTCACCTCGGGGACCTGGCCGGTCCCACCAAGGACGGCCAGAACCTTCGCAGGGCAGACACCATCAGGTGTATGCAGGAGGTCTACTACCGGGCCTTCCTGGAGGAGCCTGACGTGACCATCATCGCGGGAGACCTGTTCAACCGGTCCCGCGTCTGGGCGGACACCGCCCTGGAGGACGTCAACGACGCCCTGGAGAAGTTTATCATCCCGCTGTGCAAGTGCAGCGACGCCGTGGTGCTACTGTTCGGCACCATGAACCACGACAACCCCAGGGCATTCGAGCTCATCAAGCGAGCCACCCAGGACCTCAAGAATCTGCATATCTACACAGAGCCGAAGGTTGAGGAGATCACCACCAGCAACGGGCCGGTCCAGATCGTAGCGGTCCCCGGCTTCGACAAGGCCCGTCTCCGCCTTTTCTGCCCCGGGGTGGATAAGGAGACAGAGAACCGGAACGCCACGGCGCTTATCAACGACGTCATGCTGGGCCTGTCCACGGAGCTGGACAAGTCGAAGCCGTCCGTCCTGGTGGCTCACTACACGGTAAGCGGCAGCGAGGCGGACAACGGCTCCACATTCCTGGCGGGCCAGGATGTCGTAGTGCTTCCGGCTACCATCGACGCCATGGGCGTGGACCTCGCCTGTTTTGGGCACATCCACAAGCCGCAGCGGCTTGTGTGCCAGACACCGGCCTTCTATTGCGGTTCCGTCAATCAGCTCACCTTCAACGACGAGGGGACGGAGCACGGCTTTTACATTCACACTATCGACGGGCAGGTCTCCAGCGAGTTCGCTGTGACGCCGGAGCGGAAGCACTTCACCCTGCGCCTGTCGCCGGAGGACGTCTCCTCCTTCATCACCGGCGGAGTGGCGCCGACGCCGGACGGGATCTCTGATGCCGTTGTTCGGGTCCGGTATTCCTGTACCGCCGAACAGGACAAGGCCTTCAACCGGGCAGAGCTCCAAAAGTACCTGATGCAGGCTGGAGCCTTCTACGTCGCAGAGGTTATGCCGGAGGACGTGGAGGAGCTGGACACAAAGGACCAGCTCACGGAGCACGACGGACCGGCCGAGTGTCTGGCCCGCTGGCTGGAGACCAACGGCGTGGAGCCGGACAAGGCCGCCAGACTTGAGGAGCTGGCCGCTCCGATCATCAAGCAGGCGGACGACGGGCGCGGAGACAGCAAGCATACCGGAGCGTTTTTCCCGCGCTCCATCGAGGTCAAGAACTACCGCAGCTACACGGCAGCGACCTTCGACTTCGAGCCGGTTCACATGGCGATGGTCAACGGCCCGAACGGCGTAGGTAAGTCCAGTCTGTTCATGGACGCCCTGGCCGATTGCCTGTACGAGCAGACCCGCAAGGAGGACATCGGCGGATGGGTCCGGGACGGCACCAAGAGCGGCAGCATCACCTTCACCTTCGGCCTGGGCGGCCAGGACTACCGGGTCATCCGCACCAGAACCAAGAGCGGGCGCGGAACCCTGGCGCTCCAGCGTTGGGACGCGGACGGCCAGGCCTGGGCCGATGAAAGCGATACCACCATGAAGCTCACCCAGGCCCGCATCGAGCGGCTTCTCGGAATGGACTGCACGACCTTCTGCTCCATCGCACTTATCCGGCAGGACGCCTACGGGCTTTTCCTGGAAGCCGGAAGCGATCAGCGCATGGCCGTTCTGTCTGCCCTCCTGGGCCTGGACGTCTACGGCCGGATGGAGGACCTGGCGAAGGCCGGGGCCACGGAGCAGCGCCGGAAGCTGGCGGCCATCCGGGAGCGCAGCGCTATCCTCGATGAGACTATCCAGCAGAAGGCGGGCATCGAGAGCGAAGACGCCGAGCTTGCCGATCAGGTGGCCGACGTCGAGAAGTTCGTCAAGGACCTGGAGGCGGACCTCCGTGAGGCAGAGACGGCCGAGGCCCTACGCAAGGAGATCGCCCGGCAGGCCGAGGAGAAGAAGCGGCAGGCCCAGGAGTGCCGCCTCCAGGCGGCCGACAAGGCCTCCGAATACCTGGACCTGGAGAAGCAGCACTCCGAGGCAGAGGCGGCCGCTGACGGCCTGGAGGACGCAGCCAGGGCAGCGGATAGGGTCAAGGCGGCCAGGGAGATCATGCAGCAGCACGCCCCTGATGTCGAGAGGGACAAGGACCTGGTCAAGGACCGGGCCCGCGCCACAAGCGATCTGGTGACCTCTGATGAGAAGGCGCAGCGTCTTGCGAGCGAGAAGGCCCGCAACGAGGCCATCCTCTCCAAGAAGGATGAAATCGTTCATGCGAAGAACGAACTGGAGGAGATCATCACCAAGAAGGAGACGATTCGCCAGCGCCTCGCAGAGTTGGAGAAGGCTACCGCAGCATATCAGGAGGCAAAGGCAGCCTGTGATAGATACCTCCAGGAGGCCAAGTCGGACATCCGGGCTCGCGAGGCTGAAATCCAGCGGGCGACCGATGAAGCCGCGAGACTGGATGACAGCGGGTGTCCGGTGCCGGACACCGCGACCTGCAAGTTCCTGGCCTCTGCTGTGGAATCCAAGCGAGCGCTACCCGGAATGATGGAGGAGCTTGAGGCCAAGAAGGCGGAGTGCCGCAAGCGCTATGATGAGCTCAAGGCGGCTGTCGATCAGGCAAAGGCCGCCATTGATGAGATCGGAGACCCCCTCGGCGCTCTGGAAGACCTGGAGTACAAGGAGCGGCGCCTCCGTTCCATCGCCTCGAAGGAGGCGGACATCGCGGTTGCGGAAGCTACCCTGGAGAAA
>ENA-UEQW01000257-UEQW01000257.1-human-gut-metagenome-genome-assembly--contig:-NODE-257-length-52655-cov-7.883716_pt1 | contig 52655 bp, 55 predicted proteins | sample MGYA00242947_ERZ507947 | MGnify/ENA primary metagenome ERZ507947 (study PRJEB26167, sample SAMN06115421) | human gut metagenome | host: Homo sapiens | place: China:Guizhou | collected 2015-03-17... | reverse complement strand
CAAACTCTATTGTTTAATCTCTGTTGTCGCTCGAATTACTCTTGCTTGGTGTTTGACGGAGTATTTTCTACTCCTTCTTCTCCAATAAGATCGAGCAATTTAAATTTGCAGTTTTCACTGCAGACTTCTTAGTGCCCGCTCTTATCGGTCGTCGATAAATTTTTAAAGAACTCAATCAGTTACTGCGTTGTCATCAGTAATGAGGTGCGAATTATGAAGAGGTTTTTTAGGCTTGTCAAACCTCACTCTCGAAAAAAATCAGTGATTTTTGAGCAAAAATATATCTATTCCTTTAAAATCAATGAATTACCAAAATTTAACGAATTGTAATTTAAGGGTTTCTTCTAGTTATGTTTCGACCAATTGATTGGAGAAATTCCCTTTTGAATCAGCCATTCATTTGCTTTTCTGAAATGATCATTCCCGATGAAAGGAATCGGGCCTCTCATTGCCGACAGCGGCGACGGATGATTGCTCTCTAAGATCAAACAATCTTTATTGAATTTTCGGATGAGCTTTTTCTTGTCCTGGGCCGATTTTCCCCAAAGCATAAAAACGACCGGTCTTCCTTCGGACGCCACCTTCGCAATGATTTCGTCCGTTAGCTCTTCCCAGCCCTTTTTACTATGGCTGTTAGCTACTCCCTCTACAACAGTAAGAACTGTGTTGAGAAGAAGAACGCCTTGCTTGGCCCAGCCCTCCAATTCTCCGGTCCTAAATTCTGCTTCCGGATACTCTCTTTTGATTTCCTTAAAGATATTTCTCAGGCTAGGAGGCGGCGGTACATCTCTATTTACGGAGAATGCCAGTCCGTTTGCTTGGTTGAATCCATGATAGGGATCCTGTCCGAGAATAACTACCTTGACCTCTCCCGCTGAAAGAAGCTCTAAAGCTCGGTAAGGTTTCGGCGGGAAGATTTTCAGCCCTTCGGCTTTCTGTTTAGCCAGAAGCTGCTCAATCTTCTTTCCCGCCTCCGAATGCTCGAAATCTGAAAGGACCGGCTTCCAATCTTCTTTGACGCTCTCAAACATGAACCTCCTCCTGCGTCGGAAGGTAAGCTTTCAAATCTGAAAGATGATCGATCATTGCCGCCGTCTCGTCGCGTTTTGCGATTTCATCTAACGGCACACCCTCGCTCCATCCGGTGCGTACAAGTATCGATGGAACCCCTGCCTGCTTTGCAGCAGATGAGTCGTTACCTGAATCGCCGACCATCAGAACTTCTTCCGGCGCCACGCGGAGTTTCTCGCAGGCATAAATAAGCGGATCGGGATACGGCTTGGGTCTTGCGGCACTGTCGCCGCCAACAACTAAATCCACAAGTTCAAGCAATCCCTTTCCGGCAAGCGTATCCAGTGTCATTTGGTACGGCTTGTTCGTTACGATCGCTGTCTTTAACCCCAGATTTTTTACAAACTTGATGGTCTCAATCGTGTCGGGATACAGCACGCCTTTTGAGTAGCGTCCGGCCTCCACATGTCTTGCCATACTTTTTACGGCTAAATTGAACATTTCTTCAGGAAACGGTTCGTCCATAGAATCGGTCATCGCACGCCGAACCAAAACAAACATTCCTTTTCCGATGTATTTGCCGACCTTCTCTTCCGAAAGCGGAGGCTTATCAAAATCGGAGCGCATTTGGTTCACGAGTTCGGTGAGGCCCGGGAGTGTGTTAACAAGGGTGCCGTCCAGATCAAACAGCACCGCTTTCAAGTTCTCAAAACGTTTCATGTTAAAGAGACGCCAACTCAGAGCGCATGTCGTCAATAACAGCTTTGTAGTCCGCTTCATTGAAAATTGCGCTTCCCGCGACAAATGTGTCTGCGCCGGCTGCTGCAATCTCCCTGATATTGGATTTCTTAACGCCGCCGTCCACTTCTAAGAGAACTTTGCGCCCTGAAACCTCTGCATAACTATCAAGCAGAGATCTGCATTCCTGCAGCTTCCCGATCGTAGTCGGAATAAAGGACTGTCCGCCGAACCCGGGGTTGACGCTCATGAGCAGAACCATATCGATGTTGTCGAGCTCGTAATGGAGATACTCCAGCGAAGTTGCAGGATTTAGAGCCAAACCCGCCTTGCAGCCGCAGTCGCGGATCAGGCTCAGCGTCCGATCAACATGACGGCTGGCTTCCGGATGGAACGTAATAATGTTGGCACCTGCTTTCGCAAACAACGGAACGATTTCGTCCACCGGCTCAACCATAAGGTGAACATCAATCGGAGCCTCAGTATAGGGACGAATAGCCTTACATACCATCGGACCGACAGTCAGGTTGGGGACGTAGTGATTGTCCATTACATCAAAATGAATCCAGTCTGCTCCTGCAGCAATTACATCCTGAACCTCTTTCCCGAGATTCGCGAAATCAGCCGAAAGGATAGACGGCGCAATTCTGTATTTTGTCTTTGTCATTGTGACCTCCGTCTTTCAATTTTAAAGACTTGACGCCCGTCCTTGAATGGCAATACGTCTAAAGATGACCGATTTGATTTTGTCCTAGAATCAGGCGTTCGCAGGAGAGAATTTATGACTAAACGCAGCATCGCTTCCCTTGTTTCGGCTTTAATTTGCTTAGCATTGCTTAACGGCTGTTCAAGCAATAAACAAAAACCGCAGGAGATTACGGAGCCGACGGAAGAAAGTGTCCGTTTTGAAATCTCTGCCTTCTCCGACATCCCTTCTTCTGAGCAAGAGGATTGGGCCGCTGCGCTATCCGCTTTCAAGATTTCCTGCCGATCGATTTACCGCAAAGCAGCCTGGGCTGAAGCTTGTTCGAAGGCATCCGGCACAGACCCTCAGAATGCAGAAGCGTTCTTCAAAAATAATTTCACGCCGTGGAAAATCGAAAAACGCACGATCGGCACACAAACCGGAACTGTTTATTCCGTCTCTGACACGGGTCTCATGACCGGCTACTACGAACCTTTGCTGAGTGTCTCGAAGCACCGAACAGAACGCCACACCACGCCGATCCTCTCCACGCCCGACGACTTGATCATTGTTGACCTGGCGGAAGCCTACCCGAAACTTAAAGGTATGCGGTTAAGAGGAAAAATTCAGGGAAGAAGACTTGTTCCGTACGACACGAGAGCAAAAATCGTGGCTCGCAAAGACCTCGACAAGTATTCCATCGCGTGGAGCGACGATCCGGTCGCCGTCTTTTTCCTTCAGATTCAGGGCTCCGGAAGACTCCGGACTGAAGAAGGCGAACTTATTCGCGTCGGTTACGACGATCAAAACGGTCGTCCATACAAAGCAGTAGGATCTTGGCTTGTCGATCAGGGATACCTCAAGCGTCATGAATTGTCCATGCAGAACATAAGGACCTGGGCTCAGAACAACCCGGATAAAGTCGACACCCTGCTCAACCAAAACCAAAGTTTCGTCTTTTTTAAAGAGAAGAAAGGCGGCGATCCGAACGAAGGACCGATCGGAGCCCAAGGTCTTCCTCTGACACCTAAAGCCTCGGTTGCGGTCGACAGAAGATACATTTCGCTGGGAACACCGGTCCTGGTCTCGGTTTCGCAAAGCAATCCGAACCTTAATTTCACAAAACCGGTAGTCGCACAGGACACCGGCGGGGCTATCAAAGGTCCGATCCGTTTTGATTTCTTCTGGGGATTCGGAGATGAAGCGGGCAAAAATGCAGGCAGACAAAAAAGCCAAGCCCGCGCCTGGCTCCTCTTACCGAACGGCATAACGCCGGAAAATTTGTAATACCGCTAAAGTCCGATTAAGCGAAACGGCCGGAAATTCCGGCCGTTTGTGTTCTCAGATTAGAGCTCTTTAGGTTCTTTACCTTCGTCTTCCTTTTCGCCTTCCTGCTCAATCTTGGAGATGAGCTCCATAGCGGTCATAAATCCATAAGGACCTTCACCGTCGGCCAAATAAATTGCCGGAACGGTTTCGATACCCAGTTTTTCTAAGAGCTCCATATTGTCTTCGACAATATTTTTTGCTTCTTCAGTCGCTTTAACTTTCGGGCGGTTCTCATTCATGACCCAGTCAGTCCAAGCCGCAGCCGGATCTTTTTCCGAAAGGATTTCTGCAGCAAGCTTCTCTGAATCTTCACCGAGAACCGGAGCCAAATAAACAAAGACCTCCAGATCATTCAGTTTGTCCATGTTCTCTTCAAAGAAGCGCTTGCACCACGGACAATTCGGGTCGGCAAAAACAGCAATGTGATATTTCTTGACTGCGCCAAGCTTAATCGTGAAAGCCTTTTTCTCAGACCAATTGGTCAACGGAAATTTTTGGGTCACCGGAATCTCTCCCTAATATTGATACTTGAAATATACGAGCCTCAAAGGAAAGACCGAGAAAAACCAACTCATTCCGAGAGTTTATCTTTGGCAAGCAGGTTTTCTAAGTATTCAATGCTGACGGCACCGGGCGCTCTCTGACCGCTCGGAACAAAGACGGTCGGAGTACCTGTCACGCCGAGCTTGCTGCCTAAGGCGATATTGCGCTCAATCGCAGAGACATCACAGTTAGCACTCTTTGCCGGTGCCTGAACGCCGTCAAGCATGCGCGCTCTCCAGGCAGCTCCTTTGTCCTTAGCGCACCAAATATTCTGACTTTCAGCCAGAGAGGAAGGACGAATCACCGGATAAAGGAACGTGTAAATCGTGACGTCCTTCATTTCCTTCAGACTGGCCTCAAGTTTGCGGCAGAAAGAGCAGTTCGGATCGGAGAAAACGGCAATCTGACGAGCGCCTGTGCCGTTCACGATCTTGATCGCGTCTGCAAGCGGAAGCTTGGCAAAATCAATGCGGCTAAGTCGATCTTTCGTTTCTGCCGTAAGGTTTCTTTGTGTTTTCGTTTCAAACAGCTGACCGACAATGATGTGATCGGCAGTGGCGTCCGAATACATAATTTCGTTCTGAGCGACAACCTCATAAACACCTTTGACCGGAGTCACTGAAACGGAGTCAACCGGAATTCCGAGCTTCCCTTGAAGTGTTTTTTTCAATGTTTCACAAATTTGTTTTTCGTCCTGGACAGCTGCTGCAGGGGCATTCGTCTCCGACTTATCTGCTGCCGCAGCGATAGGTGCTGCAGGAGCGTTAACGGCGGTTTGAGAAAGGGCGGCAAACGGCACCAATGCTAAGAAAGCCGCACAGAGACGCTTTTTGAAATTCATTCGAGACTCCGGTGTTTGAAACGAGAAAACGGTATTTTATTTCCTTCAATGATCGACACATTATTTCAGTATTACGGACCTTTTGGGGACGATGCGTGCTTTTCCTCAGCACCTCTGCGAGATTTTTCTTTAAAAGTCCTGTATAGTGCTGCTTCTCGATTGAGAGACGGCTAGATAGCTCAGTTGGTAGAGCAACGGATTGAAAATCCGTGTGTCGGTGGTTCGATTCCGCCTCTAGCCACCAGAATTCCTTGAGCCCGACGCCGAAAGTGTCGGGCTCAATTCTTTTTAGAACTCGGGGAGTAGCCTCCTGGGGACTGTCAACAAACTTGGCTAGGCCATGGCAGTTCCGGCGCATGTTAGCGCTTGGCGAGACCGATGGATCTTCGAACGCTTCCGGCGCGCCGAGGATTCATTGCGTTTTTGCCGGATTGGAGAAAATTCATGGAAGCCATCCTCGTTGCCATCGGAGCGGTAGCCCTTGCTGAAATGGGCGACAAAACGCAGCTCCTCGCCTTCCTTCTTGCTTCTCGCTTCAAAAAGCCCACGCCGATTATTCTCGGTATTTTGGTCGCGACGATCTTTAATCACTCCCTTGCCAGCGCACTCGGCGCGTGGATCACGCACGTCTTCAGCCCCGAAGTGATTAAATGGATCATCGTGGGTTCGTTCCTTGCCATGGCGGCATGGATCCTTATCCCGGACAAAGGTGATGACGATGCACTGAAAAACCACTCTATGAGGTTCGGTGTTTTCGGCGTAACCTTTATCACCTTCTTCTTGGCAGAAATGGGTGATAAAACTCAGATTGCAACCGTCGCGCTTACCGTCAAATACGCAGCTCCGGTTCTCGTTGTGATCGGCACTACCATCGGTATGCTGATCGCGGACGTCCCGGCGGTATGGATCGGCGACAAACTTGCCCAGAAAATTCCGGTCAAACTCGTCCGTATTGCCTCCGCAGTCCTGTTTGCTGCGATCGGTATTCTGGCCGCGTTTGAATACACGCCGACCGAGCTCTAATTCCTGCTTGTCTCAAATCAGACCTGCACCTCAACGGCCCCCTGTACGTCGAGTAAACTTTCTCTGTAATACAGATAGGAGCACACGCCTATGTCCGTTCGAAAAATAATCGCAGGGCTTTTGTTTTCGGGAATTTCGCTGCTTGCGCTAAGCGGCTGTGCCGTCGGGCCGGAAAACAACAACCCGACCCAATTAACCTCTCAATGGGTTGATCCGGCAGCCACCTTCGAACAAAAGACCATCACCGGCCTTCTCGTGACCGCCGTCGTTGAGAATCCGACGAACCGCCGGATTTTTGAGGACATCGCATGCAATGTCCTGGCACTGCACGGCATCCCGAGCACACCGAGTTACCGCGCTATTCCCCAGGCCTCGAACCTGACGATCCTGGGAGGCGGCTTAAATTACAGTGCTCTGTTCAGTGCCGCCAAATTGGCTAAGGCGAGCAATGTCTTGGCGATCCACCAGACAGGTACCAAAACTAATGTGATTTACGATCCGGGAATGACATGGGGACCTGATCCTTTCTGGGGTCCCGGGCCTTGGGGCGGTCCATTCGGACCGGATCCGTTCTGGGGCGGCTGGGCCATTCCGCCTTCTATCACTCAGCAAAACATCATCGAGTCCAATACCGAACTCGTCAGTGTTAAAACCGGCGCCGTGTTGTGGACGGGCGCTTTCTCCACGGTAAGCGACCAAGCTCCGATCACTCAGACGCTGCAGGAATATGTCGGAATGGTGCTTCAGGCAATTTTGAACAACGGCTTCCTGATTCCGGTCAGCATGCCGAACTACCAAATTCAGCCCGCAGCTAAATTCAATCCGCAGTCTGCGAACGCGGGCGCCCTTCCTCGTTAAACAGTCTGGCAATTCTGGCGCAGTCTTGAATGTGCTGATTTCCGATCCACTTCAAGGCTGCAAAGGAGAGACCGGCCGCCGCAACCTGGCCGGCGATCGGCACCCACTTGGCCGCTTGTGCGGCCGTCATTTGGATACTCAGCTTTTTAAGAACGGCAAGGACCAAGGACTTTGTAATCAGTTTCCCGGCCCAGGCGCTTCCTGTGACAGTGATCATTTGAAACAGCTGAACCTGCTTGTCCGTCGAAAGATGCTGAATTTGCTGAGGCGTGAGCCCGAATTCCTGATTAATGAAATTGAGGATGGACATCAGCATCGTCACGTCAACCGTTACGTTGATTCCCGGTATCGGAATGGCACTTGCACCCGCAGTCACTAAAGCACGCTGCGTTACAAACTTTTTTGTCCGAGAGATACAGTCAAGGATGGCCTGCTCATCGGGAGGTATTTCCTTCAATTTTGTCTCTGCAGGTAAATCCTTCTGTTTAAAGATGGTCAAAGCCTTCATACTCTCATCCTTGCTCTTGCCTAAGCGACTAAACTTAAGGCATAAATAATGCTCTATTTTTAATATTAATAACTAAGCTGCGCAATGGTCCGACTTATTTTAGTCAGGCCGCCCGATAAGCGGCGCTGTTGGACACACTAGAAAGATGAATCTTTTCGCCCTGGGATTGAACCATAACACTGCTCCTCTCGCTTTGAGAGAGAAGGTTGCTTTTTCTTCTGAAGAGCTGGATACCGCAAACCAAAAGATTCGAGCCATGCTCGGAAATCTTGCCGGTGGCGGCATCAAAGAGGTCGCAATTTTGTCGACCTGTAACCGCACGGAGATTTATTGTGCGGCTGAAGACTCCGAACTTGCTTCCAAAAAACTGAAAGAATTCTTGGCTGAAAGCAAAGGGGTGAAATTCAATGAACTTGAAGAGCACCTCTACGTCTTTTTAAATGACGACGCCGCTCGCCACGCCTTCAGAGTGGCCTCAGGCCTGGATTCGATGGTGCTGGGCGAAACCCAGATCGTCGGCCAGATGAAAAAGGCCGTGAAAACTGCTCAGAAAAACCATGGCCTGGGCGTATTTCTGAACTATCTTTTCCAAAAGACATTTGCGGTCGCCAAAGAAGTCCGTTCTAAAACCGAGATCGGTGCTCACTCCGTATCCTTGGCTGCTGCGGGCGTCCGCGTTGCTTCGAGCATCTTCGGGTCTTTAGAAAACTCCAACATCTTGTTTGTCGGTGCCGGAGAAATGATTGAGCTCTGTGCCGCTCATTTCTGCGCACAGAAACCGAAGAACATTGCCGTCGCAAACCGCACCGTCGCCAGAGCGGCAGCTTTGGCGGAAACGATCGGTGCAAAAGCCGTCGGGCTCGTCGACCTCCCGGAAATTCTTCCGGAGTACGACATTCTGATCACTTGTACGGCCAGCACACTTCCTATCATCGGTCTCGGCATGGTTCAAAGTGCACTGAAGCGCCGTAAGCATCGTCCGATTTTCATGATCGACCTTGCCGTCCCCAGAGACATTGAACGCGAAGTGGACGATTTGGACGAAGTTTATGTTTACACCGTGGACGATCTCGGAAAAGTCGTTCAATCGGGTATCCAGGGGCGTAAAGCAGCCGTCGAGCAGGCAGACCGACTCATCGAAACCAAAGTCGATGAATTTAAATGCTGGATGACGACACGCTCCTCCATTCCTCAAATTCTGAGTCTTCAGGAACGAGCTGACGCCCTTCGCATGATGGAGCTTGAAAAAGCCAAAAAGGCCATTCAAAAAGGCGGCGACGCCAACGAAATTTTAGAAGCCATGTCTCACGGCCTCATGAAGAAATTCATTCATGATCCGTTGACAGTATTGCGCAATGATCCCAACCTTTCGCAGGAAGACTACGAAAAGGTTCTTCATTTGCTCGATCGCTTCTATCACTATCACATCCATCATCGCTAGCTGTGCGAAAATTCAGCAATATCTGCCTTCACTTTTGAAGGCTTTTTGTGTTGATATTTCAACTAAAATCGAACGAATTCGTCAAAAAGCACTGACATGAAAGACACAATGCGCTCCAAGCTGACCCAACTGGTCAGACGACTTGAAGAAATCGATCAGAATCTTCAGGACCCCGATGTCACATCCAATATGGACCAATTCCGAGCACTCTCTAAGGAGCGTGCGGAAATTGAACCTGTCGTTTTAAAAGCTAAAGAATACGAGCAGGCTGAAGAAGACCTTGCGGCTGCCGAGGAAATGCTTTCCGATGAAGAGATGAAGGAATTCGCCTCTGAGGAAATCAAAGCGGCCAAGAAGGCAATCGAGCAGATTTCTTCTGAATTAGAAATCCTCCTTCTTCCGAAAGATCCTAACGACGACAAGAACATTTATCTGGAAATCCGCGCCGGCACAGGCGGTGACGAGTCTGCCCTCTTTGCCGGAGATTTGTTCAGAATGTATTCCCGCTATGCCGAACGTCAGAAATGGCAGGTGGAATTTGTCTCTGCCAGCCCTTCCGACTTAGGCGGCTACAAAGAAATCGTCGTGAAAATCGTGGGACAGGGCGCTTATTCCAAACTCAAGTTTGAAAGTGGCGGGCATCGTGTTCAGCGCGTACCGGAAACCGAGTCACAGGGGCGCGTTCACACCTCTGCCTGCACGGTTGCCGTACTTCCGGAAGCCGACGAAATCGGCGATGTCGTCATCGATCCTTCCGAACTCAGAATTGACGTCTACCGCGCCTCCGGCGCCGGCGGTCAGCACATTCAGAAAACAGAGAGTGCTGTCCGTATTACGCACCTTCCTACCGGCATTGTGGTCGAGTGCCAAGACGAGCGGAGCCAGCACAAAAACAAAGAAAGAGCCATGGGCGTTTTGATTTCACGTATCCATGCAGCTCAAGTCGCTGAGGTGCAGGCCAAAGAATCGAGCATGCGTAAATCTCTGATCGGTTCCGGCGACAGAAGCGAGCGTATTCGCACCTATAACTACCCGCAGGGCAGAGTTACCGATCACCGTATCAACCTTACGCTCTACAAACTTGATTCGATCATGGACGGAGATCTCGACTGTCTGATTTCGCCGCTTACGACCGAACATCAAGCCGAGCAGCTGGCTGCCCTTGCCGAAGGAGAATAACCTTGACGACCGTCCGTGAATGGCTGCTCTCCAGCTCACTGGATTCAATTGATAAGAGTTTCATGCTGGAGCAAGTGTGCGGAATGAATAAAGCCGCACAGCTCATTCACGGCGATCGGGTTCTTACTCCGGAAGAAGAAAACAGGCTTAACGACATCGCAAACAAGCGCTCTGAGGGCGTCCCGCTCCCCTACCTTCTCGGTACTCAGGAATTCTTCGGACGCCCTTTTCTTGTCAATCCGTCGGTGCTGATTCCGCGGCCTGATACTGAGTGTCTCGTCGAGTGGCTCATCGAACATCTTCCCAAAAACGGTCTTGTCTGCGACTTGGGCACTGGTTCAGGCTGCATTGCCGCCACCGTAGCCTTAGAACGCCCTGATCTTACTGTGTGGGCATCTGATATCTCGAAAGGTGCCTTGGCGGTGGCCCAAGCCAACTGCAAGGCGCTAGGCGCCGACGTCAAACTTGTTCAAGGTTCCTGGCTGGATCCTTATCCGGCTGAATTATCTTTTGACGCCGTCATCTCTAACCCGCCATACATCGAAGGGGACGACAAACATTTAGACGCCCTTCGTTATGAACCGAGAAGCGCTTTAACCGACGAATCCGACGGTTTAATTGCGTATAGAAGCATTCTTCCGCAAATAAAGAGAAAGGCGCCGGAAGTACAAGTAATCGCTTTTGAACACGGCTGGAATCAAGAAGAAGCCGTTCAGAGCATCTTTGAAGAAAATGGATTTAAAGGGGCTTCGACATTCCGGGATTACGGAAACAACCCTCGCTTCACGGCTTGGCTGAAGGTCTAGTCTAGATATGAAAAAAGCCCCGATTCACGGAGCTGAAATTTTGCGCTTCTAGATCTTCATTATTTTAAAAATCCTCAATTAAACAAAAAGTTAATGTTGAAATTGAGGATTTTTTATGTTATACTAGATCATTGTTTATAGAGATCTATTAATGCCGAATCCGAAGCTTCCTCCGATTCTGATCAATAAAGCCGGTTCCGTTTATTACGTCTACACCTATAAAAACATCTGGGACAGAGAACTCAAACGAAGTAAGAGAGGTGAATCCAAAAAGATCGGAACAATCCTTGGCGGCCAGAAGGAAGGAAAAATTCGTTTTGATGAAGCTTTTCTTCAGGAACATCCTGAATTTCGTAACTATCAGGTTGAGAGAAAGGATAAAGATTATGTCTTTACACTGATCTCAGAGGAAGGTATTACCCTCGAGCAAGCTCGTAATATAAAGAAGCTTCACGCCGGTGCTACTTGGGCTTTAGACCAAATCGTTGCCGACTCTCCCGTCGGAGAATTCTTAAAGGAGTGCTTTCCGAGGCATAAGGACTATAAAAAGATTCTTTCTCTGGCCTACTTTCTAATTCTTAACCAGAACAACAACGTCAGCTTTTATGAAAGTTTTGCCGAGACGACGAGACTGCCTTACCCGCGTGCGCTAAGTCCTTCGGCAGTAACGCGCCTCTTTCAAAGAATAGAACTTAGAGACGTGCAGCGTTATTTCTCGCTGATGCGCAGTTATCTTCAAGAAGACGAAGACAATAAGATCATCCTTGCCTTGGATTCCACCTCAATATCTTCTTATTCCACCAACCTGACCCACATTGAATACGGAAAGAACAAAGACGATGATGCGCTGCCGCAGCTAAATGTTCTCTTCTTGGTAGACCAGAAGTCCGGACTTCCGATTTTTTATCGCTTTTATGACGGGAATGTTCCTGATGTCAGCACCATTCGTCATACGATTGCCGATCAAGCGCTCTTAAACATGAAGAATGTGGTTCTGGTTGCTGACAAAGGCTATAACAGCGTAAAGAACATCAATGACTGTCTGATCAATAAAGTTGAGTTCATCTTTAATGTCCGTCTGGGGACTAAAGGCTGTCTGGCAAGAGAGCTTATCGATGAACACAGGAAAGAGTTTGCAGACCTCAACAGCGGCGACCCCTACATCAGAAAGAACATTGCCACGGCCAAGGTGAATTGGAAATATGACCCGCGGCCGGTAGATGGAAAACCGGCTTCGAACACCGCATCCGCAGAGCTGTATTACCACATGTTCTACGATCCGGTTATCTATCAGGAAGCAGCCAATAAGCTCACGGAATCGCTCCTCACGATTAAAAAGAAACTCCTCGAAGAGGAAGCCCTTACCGAACAAGAAGAAGAGCTGAAAGAAAAATTCTTCCGAAACGATAAAGAAAAAGGCTTGATTATTGTTAACCGCCGGGTTGACGAATCCTTGAAGTACAAGGGCTTCAGAGTTTTAGTTACGGACTCTGAGAAAGATCCGGTCAAAGCGTGGACCGCTTACGCAGACCGCTGGCGCGTAGAGGACGCCTTTGCAACGCTTAAGGATCGACTCGGCTGCAATAGGATCAGATGCTCCGACAACAAGGCCCTTCAAGGGAAAACCTTCGTGCAGTTCATTGCGACGGGCTTGTCTCTGATGGTCCGTTCAAGAATCCGCAGCTATATGAGAGAAAACAAAAAAGCGGGAAAACTAAACCTGGTCTACGAGAGCGATTCTAAGATCCTTCAGGTTCTGAACAACGTCATGCAAACCCGCTTTAACCATGGCTACTACTTCGACGAAGTTGCCGGTAAAAAGATTAAATACTTTGAAGCGTTGGATGTCAGAGTTCCCGGAGCCGGTCCTGAAACCCCAGAAGAGGTTCCTGAAGAACCGGAGACCGAACCGCTATTGGGTACGGATATTGAAATTTAATGAGACTGCCGGAGCTGGACTCCGGCTAGATCACTGAAAAACGCAAAATATCAGACGGAGCTTTTTGCGTTCTCCTCAAAACCTCTGACGAGAACAAAAATTTGGTGGTGCCACTGACTGACTTGAACTTCCCCGCCGTTACAGTTTCCCAGAAAATGCGTTTTTAAAATGTACTTACCCGTGTGCTTAAGTATTTTTTATTAGGTTTTCTTCTAGGCAATCTCTGTTGTGATAAATTTTGCACCTAGCTGAGATAGCTTAAAATTTGTATTAAAAATAGTTTTCAATCGGAATTGACCATGGCTGTTCTTAATGATAGAGGTATCCTAAACGCGTTTCGAGACGGGTTAGTATCCATTTCTCCCCTGGATCCAAGCAGGATTCAGCCCGCGAGCATTGATCTCTCATTGGGTGATACTTACAGCCTCCACTCACCAGGTAAGCTTGACTTTTCATCTTTATCGAAGCAGGACCTAAAAAATTTGGAAATCAGTAAAGAGATTCCTAAGGAGGGACTAGTTATTTCTCCGGGAGAGTTTATCGTGTGCCACACCGAGGAGCACCTTAAATTCTCCAAACAAATATTCGGTGTGATTTATAACCGTAGCAGCGTCGTTAGATGGGGCATCGATGCAGCAAAGGCTAACTACATTAATCCTGGATTTGAAGGAAAAATGCCGTTAGTTGTCCATAATTTTGGCACGTCAGCTATCACCTTAAAAAAGGGATTTGTCATCTGCCAACTCCAACTTAATTTCCTGGAAAAAGAAACTTTGCATTCGTACGAACACCGTCATGATCCCAAAGAACTGGCGGAGGAGCTCGTCGGAACTGGGTTAGAGAAGATAAATCTAGATGCAAGAGCCGACGATCCTTTATCAAAATTTTTACACGAAAAAATTTCAGAAATAACCATCAAAGAATAAACAGTATGGATAGACGACTCGCGCATTCAAACATCGTCAAGTTTTTGAAAAACCAAACAAGCCTTAAACGAGATTTGACGATGGCAATAGCTATGAAGCATGCCAGTGGAGGAAATAAAAATCCTTCATTAACTGATGTTCAGAACTATCTTGCAATGCATAATGCGGAGATAAATGAGGAAGCCAACGAGGCCATATCGAGCGTCGCATGGAAGATGCTTCCAGAGAATTATTTCATAGCCCTCGTAAAACGATATGATCTCTGGGCAGTTCTCTTGGTGCCTCCTCTATATTCCCTCTTCGTGTATATTTTCCATCTCTTTGAACAAACACCAAGAGATTGGGAAAGTATCTCTGGTGTTGCTGTAAGTATTGTTTTACTCCTTGTAATTTTAGTGTCTAGCCTTGTGGCCAATATTTTGAGAAATCGTTGATGTAATCAATTTCTTCTCCATTATTTAAAATTGAAAACAAACGGTCTCAAACCGATTCTTTTCCGTCTCAATCACTTCCTTTCTCCTTACCTGAGTTGGATTGCGCACCGTTCAATGATTCGTCTATCGCTGACTGCGCGTTCTGCACATTCTGCAAGAGTTTTTGAAGAGAGCTCAAGTGCGCGTCTAAATCGACCACACTCTCCAAGCTCCCTCTGTAACTTTCGCTGTATCGCGGCGTCTCGCTCGCGCACCCGCAAAGCAGAATCGTTAAGCACACCGATAGATTTTTCCAATTGAGCAATTTCTTTATCCTTTCTGTGTAGCGTTTCAATCTGGTGAGCAAGTATTCGCTCCCGCTCCTGTGTCCACCTCAGTTCAGTTTCCTGCTGGCCGAAGTGATAGCCCAAGACACTCGAAAACATGACGGCGGCAATAATCAAAATTACTCGGATCATTTTCTGAAAAAGAGTTCTAGTTCTGCATAACGGCGGCGACGCAAACCTTTCTCATAGGCCGTCCCAGGATTGCAATACTTCGGCCACCATTCTCTAATGCCGTCCTCGTTCTCAGCATTCACCATTTTGAATAAGGTGTACCGCCTGCATTTCGTGATTCCGAAATTAAATACAAAGCTCATTAAAGCGATGAATTGATTCTCGGTAACAGGTACATGAACTAGAGCGGCCAGCTCTTCTTGTGTATGAACAAGGTCTTTGTCCAGGAGGTCATACGCCTCAGCCCGCGTAATGTGTTCATCAGGGTGGACACCTTTCGTGTGCCCGAACCCAATGGTCCAGACCCCAGCAGGGCATTTGTAAGATTCGAGGGCCGGTCCCCCTTTAGGGCCTTGCTCGAATTCCGATATGAATTGAGTTGCTAACTCAGGCGGATAAAGCAGAATATCCTGTTTTCTCATTTAGCCTCCTTTAAGCCGTGCAACCTCTGAACCTCAGATTTGAGGGTTTCTAGGTCTTGCTGGATTTTTGTGAGCTGTTTGATGGATTCTGAGTTTGATGTCGCTCGGCGGTTTAGCTCATTTATCTGGAGGCGCTGGAGGGCCGTTTCGTTCTCCAGACTGTTAATCCTGTCTTGTTGCGACACGATGGTGTACTGATTCAACTGAGAATTTGTGAGGTAGCCAGCCAGGTAAAACGCGAAAAACAGAATGAGCTTTATCAGCCCTGCAAATACTGAGCGCATGCTAATTGCCATGATTAGCTCCATTGTGAACGGTGAGTTTTAATTTGCCTGTAACGACCCCGTAAAGGGTGTTCATAATTTTCAGGCCGAAGTAAGCAGAAACCCCCGAACACGCTCCAATCCATTCCCAATTAAGTTTGGAGGTGCTGAGGATCAGATAGACAATGAAGCCAGCCGCGCAACTGGATATGAATTCAACGAACCAGCGCGGAAAATTCCAGTCTCTTTCCGCTCTCACATACGGCATAGCAGAGCCCGATGCCGCGCATATCAATATGAGCGTGAACACTATTAGGTTTACCGTGCTGGCAAACTCGCTGAGGCTGAAATCTGTTTCCATGTCTATTCCTTTTTAGACATGGTAGGAGCGCTCCAGAGTTCAATGCGCACACCTGACGAAAAGCCCCTCGAGTGAGGGGCGGAGCGGTTAGGTGGAAGCAGCTAGCGGATAAAGCCGTAGTTCGACATCCTTAACATGGTTTCCGCCAAGGCTGACATAACTACCCTTTGTAACGGGCATACTAAACTTGCCGCCGCCATTAGCCCACGGAACTAGCGACTGAGCCCCGGGGCCAGCCGCATAGCTGGATTCATTCGTTCCGGTAAATGAGACAACAAGAACGCCGTCGTTAGGCATTACGCCCTGATAGATAGAGCCCCAATCGTCATTAACGTCGGTTCCTGTCATCACTATTGGAGAGGCTCCCCAGGCAGGTTGGGCAAAATGCGCGGCTTCGGTTTTTGTTGTTCGGGTATTCAGTAATAACTGGAGGAGCGACTTCAGCATGATGCACCTCCTACAAGTGAAGTGCTACGTTGCCCCTTCGCTAGGAACGAATTTTGCCTCAAGCGGTTGCTGATCGTCCGTCTCGCAATAGAGACTAACGGTATTCCCCTTCCGAACCGGAGTTGTAATTCTGAGATAACCTTGAGAGTTAACGCAACACGTTCCCAGCTTTCCGGTAATGCCGACATTGACCGATGGCCGGTTTCCGCCGAATGTAATCCATCCATCACTTGGAGGCGTATAAAGCTGAGCCTGAGCGTGGTTAACAAAGAACGTTGTTCCGGGATTTGGGTTTGAGAAAAGACCTTGACTTCCGACCCATTCCTTTTTGCTAGTAAGGAACTTCTCCGCAAAGAGCTGTACCAATGACTTAAGCATAGGCCACCTCCTTGCAGAAGAGCGTTCTTAAAAGCTGATACCCCCCCCCGCCGATAGAGGAAGAAAAACGCAAGAAAATGTTCTTTAGACTTTTTGCGGTAACCTTCATTGCTTGACCCTTTGCGAGAGGAAAAAGCAGTCGAATGTCTTTATCGGTATTTCCAAACGTTGTAGCTGCTATTTCAGTTGTATCGGAACTTATTTGAAGAAAGCCATCAGTGTTGGTAGTGCGACCTGTCACATACAAATAACCGTCTGCCGGAGCAATACCAATGTGTGCATCACTCCAAGTGGTGCATTCTGTTTTGATAGAAGGAGTGATAACAGTGTTGGACGCACTCGGCATAGCCTGATGTCCTACAAGCTCGGATTCCTGTTTGCTGTAGAACTTGCTCAGCAGGAGGCTCAGAATGTTTTTCAGCATAATGCGCCTCCTGTCAAAGGATTAAAAGTCTGAACTTGCTTTGTAGAACCAAAGGGAATAATCCGATGTGTTTCCGCCTCGGCATAAGAATTTAATAGTGGTTCCTTTTTTGACGTAACAGCAGAGACCACACCCAGCGGTGTTTCCGTTGAGGACGGAAGCAAGTGCCATTTGCCCATTATCGACTTGAATTTCAAGAGCTGAGACTGTGCTTGAATTGCACCGAGAAGTCGCCCAGCCGTTGCTCGGTGCAACATAGCTAAAGAAGTCCGTGGTGCTTGTGCAAGGAATGTTTGTGCCATTGCGGACAATCGGAGCACACTGTTCAGAAACCCAAGACTTTTTACTTTGCAGAAACTTCTCTGCGAAAAGTTGGATAAGGCTCTTAAGCATGACAGAGTCCTCCAAACAAAGAGATTATACCCCCCCCCGATCGTCTTAAGGAATTTGGATAAGGATACAGTTCCGTTTATGAAATACCTTACTTCCATACCTTTTGCCATTGGAACGAAAAGTTTCCCCTGAACATTTTGAATGGGGAAAGAAGAGATGGGCAGGATTTGTCCCCAAAAGTTCATGTTTCCGCCGGGCTCGACCATTGCCGACAAGTATCCATCAGCTGGAGCTGTGTAGGAGCCTTCAGAACCCACTGCCAGAAAAATGTCTATTGCCTCAGCAATATTAACAGGCATAGCGTTATGCCCTGCTTGAGCTGGAGTAGTTCGACTATCCAGCAATCGTTGAATAAGTTGTTTTAGCATTTAAGCTCCTTGCCGAGCCTAAATGCTCGGCGTTGTTAAATTGGACAGAAGTAACAGTAGATGGTTCCCTCTGTTAGCCCATAGTGGTATTGAATCTTCTGTCCCTTCTTAAAGTATTGATAGGCTGAGATGTTGTACCCATTGTCGGGATACCTCACTAAGGTCGGCCAGTCAGAAATTCCTTCTGCCCGTATTCCCACAAAATTGGCCTGAGTGCCATAACACCAGGCTATCCCATCTGCTGGAGTGACGTATTCAAAGTACCCTGTTGCCGTCGATGTTTTGACAACCACCGAACCCGTCAAACAGTCAGATATGCCTAGCTCAGTTGGTCTCTTACCATAGATACTACCCCCCCCCGTTTACAGCCCGTTTAGGAACGAGCTGATTTACAAGCAACTGAATCAACTGTTTAAGCATTGAATCCTCCTCTCATGTTTTGTCTAGCGTCAACTTTCTGCTGTAACTCATAGGCAAGTGCAGTCGGAAATACAGGCCACGCCACGAACGGGAAACCTTCGACTTCTGGCAGGTTTCTGAGCGCCTGTCGGTATGTCTCAAGACTGATGCGGTCTGCGTCATCCAGTGCTGATCTCTTGGCTCCTGCTGACCTAGCAACGGTGATATCAGGCAACTTCACATAGTCGTCTGTGTCGCTTATTCGTGCGTTTCTCTCAGCCTTCACCTCGTTGGCATAGCGCTGTGTGCAGAATGCGTCGGTGTTTTCAGGCAACTCGGATTCCGTGTAGAACTGGCTATCGGCAGATTGATAAAGTCCTGTCGGAGATTCCTCGCCGTACCAAAACTTCATTCCGTTAAAAACTTCCTTGAGCTGGTAATGCTCGGCGGCGTATGCGTCGTCTGCCTCGTTGTTGAAGACATGAACAACGGGAGAATTACTTCTCGCCACAATCTTCCCTTCGTGGTCTTTGATGCAGTATTTCTCGATAGGCTTGGCCTTGGCCGCAGCCAGGTATCGAGCTTTGATTTCACTTAGTGTGGTCATTCAGTTCTCCTACTGAAGTGCGTCGATTTCAGCCTGGGTCGCGCCATTCGCCAGGCACAATTCTTTGAACATCTGGATCAATCCCAGGTTGGTGTAAACCTGTTCTTTGTCGGTAGCACTGATGGTTTGCTCATCCAAGAGCACGGCTTCTGTTTTAGCCACTGCTTCGATATTCGTGCGGGCAATAGTTTTCTCATTGTCCGAGAAGGTTTGTCTTGCAACTCCAACACGTTTATCAAGTGCTTCGCCAGTAGTCTTTGCGTCGGCAAAACCGCCAGCCAGTTTTAAAGACGTGTCTGAAACAGGTTTGTTAGTCAGGTTGTTGTAGTTTGTCGTGCCCGCTGGCCCCGTCGGTCCCGCAGGCCCTTGACTGCCCGCTACGCCTTGCAAACCTCTCGGGCCGCGGATATTGACTGTGCCTGGATTACTTAGGTTCCCGTCATTGGTCCAGGAGAGGTCACCTTCAGCACTAACTGCTGGTGTGAACGTCACGCCGCGGGGGCCTTGACTGCCCGTTGCGCCCGCACTGCCCGCACTACCCTTATCACCTTTTCCGCCTTTTGCGCCGAACAAAACCCAGTAAGCGGTCTGGGAGCTCGGGATGTAATTTGCGGGTACGTCCTGGACGGCTAAGTAAACATTCCCGTCCGTGTACCTAACGAAGTCAAAAGCCAGGTAGGTGGCCGTTGATGTCCAGTCACCTTTCCAGACTGGCCGAACTCGACCTAAATTTAAAGTAGTCATTCTGTCACCGTAACTGTAAGTTGCCCATTGCTGTTAATTGAGAAATCTGCTGAAGTGTCCAGGCCGACGTAATCAAGTTTGAGGTCGGCTCCGTCAATGCGGAATTGGCCGAAAGCGGTTGCCCACGGACTACTTCCCATCGGGCCTTGAGGTCCCGCACTTCCGACGGGTCCCGGACTGCCTTGCAAACCTCGTTCACCCCTCTCGCCTTTTGGGCCGCGGATATTTACGGGAGCTGGGTTTGTAAGCCCTTTGTTGTTCGTCCAGGAGATTTCACCTTCCGTGCTAACTGCTGGTGTGAATGTTGCGCCTGCACTGCCCTGAGGCCCGACACTGCCTGAATCACCCTTCAAACCCTGAGGGCCTGAAATAGTTGTGATGATTCCAGAGAGTTCGCACGTGGAAGTACCAACATTCAGAACGCGGAATATCTGGCCGCTAGAGTTCATCACGTGGTCGCCGATCTTTATAAGCGTTGCTGGCAAGACTGCTGAGGTGTTGACCGTGCCTCCTGCTGTGGCGGTCGCACAGTAGCGATATGAGAAGGCGGCCTGCTTAGCCACCTCTGCAGCCTCGGTGGCCGTGGTAGCAGCGGCCTCAGAATCAAGCTTGAATTGCGCGGCGGCGGTTGCCGAATTGCTTGCAGACTTGGCGGCGTTCTCTGCCACATCGGTAGAGGCGTCCAGATTATCCTGGGCGGCGCTGGCCACTGCGGCCGCGGCCTTAGCTGTTTCGGCGGCTTCTTGAGCTTGGGCGGCGTATTCGCCTGATTTCGTTGAGTTCTCTAAGAGGATTTCACCGTATTCGTCACCCTCCATGCCAGAAGATGCGGGAGCGACTGCGGCGCGGGAGAGTTTCTCTTTTAACTGCTGGATCTGTGCTTCGGTGCGGTCAAAGTTGACGTTGATGTCATTCGGATTGAAATCACCTTCCGCGTGTAAATCAAGCTCCTGGGTGTATGCGACATTAGAGAGAATCGTGACCGATTCCCCGTCCGTTAAAAACTCGTCAAGCGTTATGTACCCGCCGATATTGGCGGTTTGGTCTTCGTCCCAGGTTACAGTGTAGTCCTCACCTTCCTTGAGCGTTTTGTCCACGTCCGCCTTACTCGTGCGGATTACGAGTACATTGGAGGACGCAAAAATCTTGAAGTCAAAATCAACTCGGGAGATACCCAAGCCTGTTACAGGGCCCACCCTTCTAGGAACATCTGGCAGCATGAAAACACCTCATTGTTTAGAAGTATTCTCATGTCAGCCAGATTGTTGATGCGCACACCAAAAAGTTACTTGAACAAACCGAAAGGATGCGGCCAGGGATCAGGATGTTTGGCCACACGAGGAGCGCGGCGGATTCCTCTTTCGTTTCTCCAGAATCCTTGACCCGTTCTCTTGCGCGTGTTCTTCTCCATACGTTTTCTGTAGCCAGGGCTTAAAAACTCGCTCAGTTGATTAAGCACCGTATGATCCAGAACGGCCTTAACGTACCAAATATTAATGAAGGGCAAATTGCTCTTTGCTAATCGCCAGGCTTTTGCTCCCCCATCTCCACCGATTTTGGTTGCATCCCAAGCCTCACTGGCAGAAAGAATTGTCCCAATTACAGGCCCCATGAAGTTGATGTAAGCAGAATGGCCATACTTTGAATCATCCGTGGCATTAACCAACAAGTCACCGATAATGCCTGCACCGCCGCCTACCGTAAATGCAGAAATCCAGGTATCAATGGCCGCGGGATCTTCTAAGTCCTTACCAGCAATAAGGGTCTTAATCTGATTCACGCAGTAACCCATGAGGGTAGTACCAATTATCAGCGCTGCTAAGTATTCGGTTTGAGCCGTCATAACCTGGCGCTTCGTTCCTCCCTGCTCTCGGATAAAGCGTCCTTTGTCCCTAAGTCTGTCAATATGTGCGCTGACCATTCCCAGAGGAAAAGACTTAAACATCATGAAGGATTTGATAATTTCACCTGTAGGGGATCCTCTCTGATGGCCTCGATTCGTTGCAGTTCTTGTCGCTAAGTCCGGTTGTAATGAGGCAATTTGAGCTTCATTGGTGAGCACTGACATGAGTTTACCTGCCGCGATTTCAGCATCATTCCTCGTGGCTCCGGTTTTTGCCAGATCTGCATCAGAGATTTCTTCAATGGCCCCACGTGTGAGCATTTCACAACCGCGGTATTGGTCGGTTTTAGCCAGTTGAAAAAGTTTGTAGTCCTTTTCAGTCACTCCATACTTTTCAAGAATAAATCTGTCCCATGCGTCCAATTTTCCCCAGTCGCTATTGCGCGTCATCTTCCCGATAGCGCCCATCATATTCATCGCATAAGCTCGTCTAATTCCGTCTGTCCACTGTGTAAGCAGTGACATGTACATGGTGGCATTGGCAAGTTTTCCTGACCAGCGATAACCGAGGCTTTCGGATGTCCAACGGCACAAATTGTTTGCCAAGGTGTCACCGATAATGCCCGCTCTGGTTGCAAACTCTCTATCCGATTTTCCCCATGTCGTGAGAATATTTCTAAAGGCCGTCCCCCACGGTAATTTGGTGTAGCCCGTCGCATGAAAATAAGTTGGAATGTCGGTTAATGATGAGATAAATGCCTGGCCAAGTTTTCCCCACACCTGCATATTTCTCAAAGTTTGCGATACCTCTGCAATATTCTTGTGGGTTGGCATGACGGTAGAAGTCTCTCCGTTCAAATTGGCCCACATGTCTTTGACAGAGACAAAACCAGGACCGTATACATCTTTGTATCCCCACGTGCTCTTTGTTTGTGCCAGGTGCTCTGATGCTTCCGCTTTTGCCTCGTTGTATAAGGTATAAAAAGCGGAGTTAGGAGAGGGTCCCATTTGTTCAAGAAGGGCTGTGTCGCTCGCCATTGATCTGACATGATCCATCATCGTTCCCACAATGGATGGGTTTCTCGCAAACATTTTGTGGTATTGGAAGAATGATTCAGCGTCTTTAAAAAAGATTGCACGGTGCTGGGAGTTTCTATCCGCAAAGCATCCGCTCTTGCTACCGGCCACACGTGATCCGCCTATAGAGGTCTTTCCTTTTGTTATGTTGTCAAACATGGAGCCAAGCACATCTTTTATCTCCGCATCATTTAATTGGATTCCCTCTTCGTCAACGTATCTTGATTTGTCTATCCGATCAAATAAAAAATCCACCCATGCGGCTTTGCTGTCTCCCTTGTATTTCCCATCGTATTTTCCTTTCAGGAGGTCATCGGCATTTATTAGTTTGTACATGTCATGGGATTGGGGAAGGTGCCATTCATCTCCGAGGTCACCAGTATCACCTCCAGCGTTGTTAAAGCGTTCTCTGAAACCGTTTGTTTTTTCTCTCCACACTTTGACAGCCGCCTTCGCCGCCTCGCTCCCAGAATCTTCTCCAAAAAGCTCTTTAACAAAATCAAGCGCGGTTTTTCTATCCTCCATAAGCCCCAACCATTTACTCTGTATGGAGCTGATAGCTTCAACGATTTGGCCCTGGTACTGCTCCTGGAGGCCAATCATGTACCTATTCACATCCTCCAATACTCGGCCTACAGACTTAAAGGCCTTCTCTCCATTCCTGACATACTTCTCTCTGTCATTCTCCAAAGCGGCCTGAGCAACAATTTGTTGTTGCGCTCTCATGCGTCTTTTTGCCGCCTTGTGTAAATAGTTTTGAGCAAGTCTCTCAGCAGCCTTTTGCGCTATTTGGTCACGTGTCCAGCCAGCGGCCTGAGCTTCTTTTGTTCCTGCGACATATCGAAACTCACGGCGCATATCAGCCAGCCAACGTTTGGATTCCTCCTCGCCAAACTCTCTTCCAAGGATGCGACTAATCGTTGCTCTACATTCTGGTTTCATCGGGTCCATTGTTCTTGCCATGATTAATTTATCCCCTTGTTTTTAACAACACACATCATTGCTTCGCCTTGTGCTTTACCGTCGTTTTCGATTTGTTTGGCTTCCCTGTCAGCTTCATCCAAAAGGTCAGCGGCGGACATTTCACGAGTTCCACCGTTTTCATCCTCAATCGTGATTTTCATGTCAGGATGGTCTCGAAGTGCGGTCTCATACTGAGCCTCCAAACTGAATTCACGTCCGACTTCTGGCTGAGGATTAAGCGTGGGCTCAATCCTTTCTCCAGTTAGATCGGCCACGACCCGTTTGATCGGTTCCCTTACTTCCTCTGGCAGAGCGTTCACAACTTGATTCACGACATTTTGCTGTGTCTGCACTGCATCATTTGTTCCCTGGGTTGCGTCCCTAACCTCTTGACTTTGCTCAATTCCATCTGTTAAATTGGTTTTGACACTAGTGTCAGTCTTCGGACCGTGCGTAGTGATTACTCCATCATTTGATGGACCAGACGGTCGAGAGCTAAATATTGAAAGGCGCGCATTTGTATCCGTACTTGGGCCTTCAACCTCAGGTGCGGGATTCCGAAGACGGGAGAGGGGAGCGCCTTTGGCGCGCCCCGTTTCTCTTTTAGCGGGATCCTGTACAAAAAAGGACAAAAGGGTTTTCCCCGTTGGGTCGCCTTCCATCGGTTTATCCACCAGCACCAATTCTCTTCCGTTGTGCATAACTCTCCAGGTTCTGGAGGTTTCCTTCTCATGGCTTCTCGGGATGGGCTCGTAACCTCTCACGATTCGAGGAATTTGGCGCAAGTCATCATCTGTCACTCTGAGTTCAGGTTTTTCTTCACCCTTATCATGTTTAAGCCAAACCTTCACCAATCCGAATGGTGTGCTCATTTCCGCCGCTTGAGCCTCTTTTTTATTGGTTCTTGCAAACCATCCTCTCCTAATCGTCATCCCCTGAACATCTTCGGGCTCGATCTTTGCCAGGATTTCTAAAGGATCGCCTTCCGCCTCCTTCTGGACCTTGTGCATCGCCTCAATAATTCTTGCCTTTTCTTGTTCTACTCTGGCCTGATCCACTGCGTTTTCATTTACGGATACGCGCTCACCATCATCTATCTGAGCCTGAGCACGGTATTCGTTTTCAATGGATTGGTTCATGTCGCCAGCTTTTTCGCTAACGAGCTGATCCTTGTTGATAGTGTCGGCAACTTGTTTGGTGCGGGCGGCGTCAACTACTGCTTCATTTGGAGTTGGATAGCGGTTGGCAATGCGGCCTTGTAAATCTTTAAGAGCATCCTCCCTAGTTAGTGGACCACCAAGAAGGTCAAAAGAGCCCTGATCCGCGTTTCCAGATTCCCGCAGACTATCGAGGTGTTCTCCCAACACGTCCACTACATGCTGATTTGTCCGAGAATCTTTTGCGAAAAGTTCAACGATTGCATCAGCATAGGGATCTTCATCAAACTCTTTCTGTGCGGCAATGTCCTTGAGTTTGAATCCTTTCTTGTAGCCTTCCAAAATCTTTGAAGCGGCTCGGATAATAGAAGGAGTGATATCCAGCTTATTGCCTTCCAACTGCGCCACTTTCGGCGCCAATTCCATGAGCGTCTTTAAAACTAAACGTGCCTCAGGCTTATCCACCTCGGTGACCAGGTTAATAAGCGTGTCGTTCTTATAGGCTTTGGCAAAGATAGCTGCTTCAGCTCTATCCCTAGCCGTCTTATTCGCTTTTCCTGACTTACTGTCAATGAGCTCAGCCTGCTCTTCCGCTGGGAGCATTTTGATGAAATTGACAACCGTCTGATCTGTGATGCGGCCGTCTTCATCGAACTCCAGCTTTTCAAGGTCGATTCTCTCTGCGTCGTTCTTCGCACGCTCCCTCAAGGACATTCTGGATACACCGCTTGTGTTGGTCTTATCCGCTAAGTCCTTCGTCACATCTTTAGGATCAAGAACTCGAACAAGAATAGGCTTCTCCATGCGTGCGATTTCATCGCCATAGATACCTGTTCTTCTTTGGTCTGCTGCTAGGTCAGCTTTGTATTTGTCGGCAGTCCCCTGAGCGTAAGCATCTTGCAATCCGGCAATACGGCCATTCCCTGCGATAGCTCTAGGCCCTTGAATATTAGGGTCTGTATAGGCTGGGTTCTTATGTCCTGTAATATCGTTGGAAACTAAAACAGAATCTGCCTCAACGACTGCGTAATAAACATCATAGGATTTGTCCCCTGAGGCGGCTGTGTCCGTGTGACCACGCCTAATTGCAGGAATATCTCCAGCGTATGTGATGACAGGTGCACCTTCTGCCAATAAAGGAGAAGTTCTTAGAAGTGAGTAGCGCGGGTTTGCGGATATGGCCTTCATCTGCCGTACTGAGGTATTGGTGCTTCTGTCACGGTTCTGTAAAGATTCGAGCGTTTCCGTATTCAGCTCGATAGGCCCCTTCTTTTCCTCTGCCTTTTTAGTGGGCTTAAATTTAATCGTTCTGTTTTTATTGAAAAGGATCAAGCCCATAATGCCGCCGATACCCGCTGAGGCAGTCAATCCAGCGACATCAAAAGGATCGTATTCTTTGGCAATGTCCGAATAATTGGCATTCTGCAGAATGTAATTAATGATTCCTTTTTCTCCAGAATCCATTACAGCATTAGCACCTGCGCCCCATGCAGCAGATGTCAATCGGGAGGGATTGAACTTTCCAGCAGGAGCCGCGCCAGGCAGTAATAATCCTCCAGCTGTCATCACACCTGAGGTGATACCGGCCTTAGTCGCAACTTCTGGCTTTACGCCTTTATCTCTGAGATTCCCTGCTTCGTTGACACCATAATCAACACCAGTAAGGATTGCGCCGCCAATCGGGTTAAAGCCAGAAATAACTGAATATCCGAGTTGCTTCAAACCCATTACACCAAACCCGTAAAGGATTTGACCCGCCATTCCCGTTGTTTCGGGTTTGGGCGTGTAGTCCTCCCTAACCACACTTCTGCGCTCTTTTGCTTTCGTTTCAAACTTCTGCGCGGCCTGCTCTTTAAGGTCCTGTGCCTTCATGATGTCATCGCTGGTGAGCGCGTCTTCAAGAGTGAACCCGCTTTCATCTTCGTTCGGTTCACTGCGCATGAACGAGCCCAAAAGATCCAGGCCAGCAGCTAAGGTTGAGTTTCCTGCGGCTGGGAGAATGTCCAAGGCGGCCTCTCCCATACCGCTAAAAAATCCTGCTTCTTTCTTCTGCTCGGGGATCTGAGTTCCGTCCAGGCCGAGCTGGTATCGGGATGTGCCGTATCCAATATTGTTAAAACTGTAAAGGCTCGACATGATTCTCACTCGTAATCGTAATCTTGATCATTCTCTAAATTCGAGGTCTTAAGGGCCGCGTCCAGAATCACGTCAAGATCCTTGTTGGCGGCGTCAATGGCTTTGCCAAAGTCCAAAACGACAGGTGCTTGATTGGCGGAATAACGGACATAATCTGTACCGTCTCTAATGAGATACTTCCCATCGTCCACGCATTCAAGCTGGGCCTTCGGCAAGATTTCCGTGAGTTCTCCAAGAGTGGTCTTCCCGCCTCTAAACTGCACACTGGTTTTGTCGTTTGCGTTTTGTCTTGAGAAGACGGCCACAAGACTTCTCATGGACGCATTCGTATTTCGAGGCATGAAGACCCTAGCTCCGTTAAATTCCTCGTTTCTTCCGTAAACGTCCTCAACAATTTCTTCAATGGATTTCCTATCGCTGTCCATTGTTTGTCTGTTGGCGTAAATACCTCGGATCAATTCAACGGCCTGGCGGCCTGCTTCAGGCTGGCCAAACAAGCCTCTAATCTCTTTGCCAATCTCTTCATTAACTGCTGACTTGCTCGTATCTGGATCAGCCTCTTTATTGGTCAAGAAGGCGTTCCCTGCCAAGTACTCTTTCACATAGCCTTTATTGACTGCATTAGCGCTCGTGGCTAGGGCCAGGGCCGAGCTCAGTTTTGTTGGCCGTCCGTCTTTGGTGAATTGGTTAATCAGAGTTCTTGAGGCCGCTGCTCCTCCCTGTTCCTCGACAAGTCCAGAAATTGCCGAGACAATCGGAGCGGCCTGATCCGCATTCATCTTTTCCAACGTGTCATTTAATCTCGCAGCCTCCTCATTTGTGAACAACTTCATAGACTGCGGAGCAATAGCGAAACTTTGACCGATAGATTCAAACTGAGACACACGATTAGAAACCTCATTTAGCGTCTTGGCCAATGGCTGATTAAAGTCTTCTATGGTCGTCAATCCATGGGCCGGGACATGATTGATTGCAAAAGACATCGGATCACTGTCTCGCTTTTTAAGGACTGTCTGAGCCGCTTTATCCCATGTTGCCTTCTGCTCTATTCTGTTCGCGTACTCCGGATCATCCTTCTGAGGCATTAGCGACTTGCTGATGGAAGTAATCTCAGCTAGGGACATGCCAGGCATTTGATACATGTACGAATTTAGCTGAGCCTGCTTTGCAGCTTCCTGATGCATGCGTACTCCGTCATCCTGGCCATAAACACCAATGAAGTCAGAAATATCCGGAAGGGTGCTGATGTCTCCTTGGGTCAGCGCAAGAGAAAGAGCGTTGTCCACATTCTTTTTCAGCTCGATTCTCTGTTGTTTGAGGTCTTGACCCATAGCTTGTTTGGCGTGCTGCATAATCCAGATTTTTTCCGGATCGTTCAGGGCGTCAAAGACTTCAATCCCTGTTTTCACCTTCGGGTTAAAAGCAAGGTCTGCTGCCGTCAGTCTTGGCGCCTGATCTGTACCTTCGCTCAAGAGTTTGCCGTTATCATCGCGGCGCTCACCGTTCGGACCAATAAAGATGTTTTGGCCGTTCTCGACTACCCAGCGTCCGCCAATATTTCTCTTCCCGTCGGCATATTGGCTTTCCTCGGAGAATGTGTGGTGGTTCGGCTTCTTGAATGTGTCTGGGAAGTGGCCGTTCTCAGCCTGAGCTGCTCCTGCTTTCCAGGCTCCTCTAAGGTCATAGTCGTAAACATCACGCTCATGGCCGATCTTCTTAGCCCAGGCTTGATACTGAGCTTCTTCTTCGTCAGCAAGTTTCGTGTTGTAGAAGTCGGAGAAGTCGTTAATGTCCTCTTTTCCCAGAGCACCCTGGATACCCGCGATAATCGTGCGCTCGGAGTAAGGTACATCCCCGATCTCTTGTTTCATCATCGCGGTGACGACTTTCTTTAAGACCTCGGGATCTTTCAGATTCAATCGTTCATTGGATTTATAACCCGTGGCGTGGCTTACGTTGTCAACGTATGCACCCATTGTCAAAGAATCTGCTGCGGCAAACCGAGACAAAATGCTTTCAATAGTATTGAGGCCATACTTATGGGCATAAGTCTGAATGACCTTCACGCCAGCGCGAATACCATCTTCAGGACGAGCAAAGATTGCATGACCTCTTTCATCCTGCCCAATGAGCCCCTTCCATTTGTTGCCGAATACTTTCACATTTAACGGATTACAGCCCTTGTAACCGGACGTATTGAGAACCTTGTCCGAGACTTTCGGCGGAGTTCCTATGCCCGCCTGAGCCGCTGATTGGCGCAACACGTTAGGATCCGTATTGCCGAATACCCTCGCAGTAGCTCCTGAAGTGAGGGCTACGGCGGTTGGTCCATTAAGTCTTCGCATAATCTGCACAAGCTGCAGGGCAGAACGCTGGAATAACATCTGGTAAGTTCTGCGTCCGACATCAGCAGACATCTGCTTTGATCCGTCAACTTGAAAATGCCTAAATGCGCCAAGAGGATCGGCCATAGAAGCATTGCTGTAGGCACCTGCATAAGCCAGAGACTTATAGGCGTTCTTCTGACGTTTCAGTGTTTCCTCGTCCCATCCTTCCATCCTGCCTTGGTAGTCGATCTCGTTCATCAGGCTGGCCATTGTTCTCTGACCGTCTGGAGTAAAACCGCCTAAAGCAAACTCCTCCACAAGGTTGTCTGCATGGTCTTTAGAGGTCTGAGCGCGCCACCTAATATTCTGTTCATTGCGATAGACGACTGTCTTCTGTCGGACGGAATTGAGGCGCTGTAGGGCATTCGACTTAAAGGCCTCCTTCACATCAGGATCATCAATCTGGCTTAGGTGCTTGTCGTAAATAGACTGAAGGTCGGTTTGCGCCTGATCCCAGCCTGTCACGGCGTTCTTGCCGCGCTGTGCAAAATAGCCCTTCTCAGGGTCATACAAAGTGTTCTGCACCTCTTTGTTGTAAGCGTCCAACTGTTCATCAGCCTGGGCCTTCACAACAGTGTCATGGTGATACGCCTCAATTTTGATCGTGCTGTCTGCAAGCTGGCTCCAGGGCTGGAGCGCTCGATTCATGACGTTTTCGTAATCAAAGGAGGGGCGGACGTTATCAACGGGAGCGCCGAAACCTCCGCTTTCGACTACTCCAGGCACATTATTTTCATACTTAGGGACGATAGGCATTTTTTTTATCCTCTGTAGTTCAGAGAGAAGATGTTTTTAGTTGTCGGATAAAGCTGTGTGGTTTTGACTGTCTGGCCTAGCAGCAGGTTCGGTTGTGCACCTGAAATAGCATCAATCCTCGTTACGCCTGGCTGGGCACCTGATATGGCGTCAACTTTGATTCCAGGGTCAGCCCCAGAGATTGCATCAATGTGAATCGGCTCCTCAGCTTTAGGCTTCTCGGCACTCTCTGAGGCTTTGGCCATATCCATCAATTTTCCGTATGCGAAGGCCATACCCATGTTCCCTGCACCGATTAAGAGAGAATCGGTGAATGCTCGGGAGGCGCTCTTCTTATTGGCTAGGCTCATGAGCGCTTGGTTACGGTAGTCAGTCTCTTTTGCCCGGTATCCCCATGCCTCAGACTTTGCGTTACTCTCCAGGCGGTTGAGGTTGATCTTCTTCACAATGTCCGTGCTGGCCAACTGTTCCGCGGCTGATCCGACACCGATTGCTACACCGTTCGCGGCTAAAGCGACTTTCTGCCGTGCTTTAACCTGAGCCGCTTGCCTGGTCTCGCGCTGATACTCACCTTCAGCGGCGAACAATCTCTGCTGATAGTGCAAGTTCATGGTGTCTGCGTTGATCTTTGCAATATCGGCCTGAGCTTGCGCTATAGCATTGTTGTACTTCGTGACACTCTTAGCACCGAAGGCGTTAAAGAGTGTGGAAACACCTGTAGAAATAAGGCCTAGTGTGCCAAAAGAGAAACTAGATCCGGCCATAAAAAATCCTCCAACTCAGCATAGATATTGGAGGATTCCTAGAGTTTGATGCGCACTACACCACGTCGCAGGTTACGGTAATACTGGAGATTTTCAGCGGGAGCGGGGCGCTCTGACGAATACACACTTGGCCGTCATCCGTCCATGAAGCGGCGATATCTACTTCAAACTCTCCGTTTCTCTTCTTCGGCGGTGTACCGGGTGTTTCCCGTCCGCGTGTCGGCTGCTGATAGAGGTTGTCGAAACTTGATCCAGCCAAGATTGAGGCTGAATCAATCATTCTCACTACAACCCCGCTGATGTTCTTCCTGTGGTTACTGCCAAAAGAGAGGTCTTGGAGCTGGAGTGCAAGAGGTAACGTCTGAATGTCAGAGTTGTAAGCCAGGCCAATATGCACCTTGGAGGCCGCTCTTCTCAGCGTGATTTTGCCATTCTGCACAACCTGATCTGGCACACAATAGCCGTCGGCCAGGATAGAAACTTTCATCCCGTTCAGCCAGCTAATTCCCGTGATGTCCGTCTTGGCTGGGCCTGAATACGTGCCTGCGCAATCCATGAAGAGATAATCTTCATCCTTGTCAATGATGTACTCGTTCATGCGCTCAACAAACCTTACGGTGTTGTCTCCGATCTTGCGCTTGGTCACGACATAAAGAATGTCCTCATTGCTCTCTGGCACCACTGCACACGATTCAAAATCGCCCTGGGTCTCGTGCTGTGCAAAAGCTCCGACTTGTTGTTCTGGCACGTATGTGAAGGAGATTAGTTTGCCTATGTCGTTCACGCACCAGAATATGCTGTAGGGAGCCTTGGCGTATGCAATATCGACAACTTCGTGATGATCGAAGAGGTGGGCCGCTCTCAAACACACATCGGAGGTAATATAGCCGCCCGCCTGATAGCTGTAGCCGAGTTCTCTCAGGTGTCCGCCTCGAGCCGAGGCAAAGATCATCGTGTTGTTAATAAGGACCGGTTTTGTCTGGCTGGAGCCGACATAAGACTGAGGCCGCACACTCATAGATTCAGGCGTGATCGCGTCTGAGTTCACTGGGCTCACTCTCCATTCCCCGCTTGCGGTCAGCATAAGGAGCTGAGACAAGGGGACGATATGGCGGATTCGGTTTGAATCCTGGCTCGCTACCCTAACCTTGATGCGGTCGGTGGATTGGGACGGGAGGGAATAGCCCATATCTGTTTCAGTGCCCGTCTTCGTTGCCCAAATATATTGCGGTCTCATGCGACTGCCGGCAAACCACCTTCTCTGCTCGAAGTAAGAAACACATCCTGGATAGTCGCCAGCATTCGCAACAGTCAGAGAGATTTGAGCGCCTGAGCCATAGTTTGAATAAAGAGTGGCCGTCGGATTTGAATATCCTGCGCCTGGATTCTTGACTATTACGTTTGTCAGCTTGCCGCCTGAAATTACAGGCTCTAACACGGCTCCGCTTCCTGTTGTATCGGTCACTCTGATTGAAGTCTCTAAGAACCCAGCGCTCTTTGCAGAAGTCACAAATTCGCCTGTATAACGCTTGAATTCAAATTTGTAGTTCAGTGCTTTTCGGCTCCAGGTCCATGTCGGCCAGGATGTGATAGTCACTCTGCAAAGCGGCCGTTTATAACCGGCCCCTGCGCTTATGACCTGGATTCCCTTGATAGGACGGAAACCATACAAACAGAAATTAAGATTGCCAGTAGGCTTGGTGAGCTTGATCCATTCTGAGGCAGAAGAGAATATGGCCTTGGCAGTCGCTCCGACACCTGATCCTTCTGCGTCATAAATCTCCACGCTGGCCGAGAACAGAGAAATCATCTCGTCATTAGGGACAAGGCCTACACCATCGCCATAGAAGTTCAATGCCCAGCCGTCATCACTTTGCCACGCAGAACAGTTTCCAGGTGCTACAGGTCCATAGAAGTTTCTGCCCGATCCCTCGACTACCCATGTCTGTGTCTCTAGCAGGTCGATCCCCGTAATTTCTCCGTTCGGACCGACATATCCAGAACCTTGAGCGGTTACGGTTGCCCCCGTAATGCCGCCGCTTGTGAGGAATACATCATCATAGATTGGCGGCGTAATTGAGCTGTCAGGCGCGATATTGTCGTCATCAATCGAGTTGGAACGGGTCTCACCTATGTAGCCATATATGCCTCCCTTATCACGGTACACGCGGTAATGATCGGCACCTGCAACAGTATTCCATGTAATGGTGTTGTACGCACCATCCCCGTACGGGTTGCACACAACAGAGGCGCCCTGGCTCGCTTTCGATTCCTCGGAGTTGTCCAAGTTGCAAGAGGTCACTACATATTTGCGGACATATCCGTCTTTATAAGTCGCAGACTGCAAGATGTGCTGGGTGGCCGTCACGCCTGTGGGCGGTGTAAGAGAAGTATTGAAGGTGATGTCCACCAGTCGCCAGTCCAGCGCGCCATAACGTCTCAACTCCCTCGGAGGATGGGAGCAGTGCACCAATGTGATGATGTCCACGCTCTGGGCATAGTCAATATCAAAGAGCTCCGATTCGTCATAATCGGTCGTCACTTCATACGGGACATTGCCGTTCATCAGCGTGGAGCCGTTGGTATGAAATCGGACGTAATGATGCCCAAACTCCAAGATCATCGTCTGAGTTGCTGAGAATGTGAACGGGATCAGGCGGCATTTTCTGTCCGGATATTTGGTCTCACGCACCATTGAGAATCCGGGCCTCCTCACTACAGGGCCTTGAGGTTCAACAATCATATTGCGGCACTTGGCTAACCCTGCAGAATATGAAGGATCCGTGATCCTGGAGTACATCGAAGGAGAAATCTCACCTCCTCCGATACTCTGTTTATAGATTTTCAGTGACATTTAGATACTCCGTGCCGCCAGGTGGGGCGCTAAATATTCGTGCTTGACCCTGATAGAGTTTCGAGAATCCTGAAACTTCGCAGTCTCCAGTGCTTGAGCGGCCATTTGGATCATCTGCTGCGCCATAGAAGTTTTCATCAGTGGACCTGCCAGATAACTAGCAAGCTGGAGAACAAGTGCCTGAATGAAATACTGCGGCATGATTGACACGTTCTGGACGCTGGCCACATATCGGAGCATGGGAGCGGGAGAATCAGTCAGGAGAATAAATGAGCCTGTTTCTGAGATTGTCTCAATTTCAAAATCAATTCCGGCCTCGTCCACCTGTGAGCTTTTCTCATAGACCTTAACGGTGCGCAAATAATCTGAGGGAACTTGGTAGCCGTGCGCCCACTGATACAAGTCGGCGTCATATTTCTTGTATTCAGGCAGTCTCACGCGCCTGATCGCAAAAGCCCAGTTGTGCGCCTCCAGTAAGTAACGGAGCGCCTGAGGATAGTATTCAGCACAAGCCTCGGCGTTCGGATTTCCTTCAGGTGGTTTGATTCGTGTGATCGTACCTTTTTGCCCTAAGTAGCTCAGAGCGGCATTGCAAATTGACACTTCATTCATATTAAAAAAGGGAGGTTTTCAAGCCTCCCTCCTCTCTTTTAACAACTACTGAAAACTGCAACTAGAGAACTAACTAGAACTTGCCGCTGCTTCGGCGGGGAATTCAATTCCCTGCGTGCGGAGCGGGGAACCCAGCTGAACGTCATTGCCAATAAAGGCGGTGATAGTTCCGGCGGTAACTGAAGTCGGCGTGGAAACCAACTTCAGGTAACGCTTATGAATCGGCGGCAGAGCAATAAGCAAGGGCTGTTTCAGGTCTGTAGCCGTAAGCGCCTTTGTGGTCATGACATCCGTGTACGTGGATTTGTCCGCGGATTCCTGAAGCTTGAATGTGATGGAAGTTCCGGCAATCGCTGTCGGTGTCAAAATGCAGAGTACCATTCCATGAGCATTCAAGTAAGGAGAGGTCTGATCCGAAACAAAATCGAGCACATTAGACGTGATCGCGGTTTTGGCCTCTGCCTTTTCACAAAACATCATCTTTTGGTCAATGATCATTTTTATCCCCTTAAGAAATCGTGATCTTGGATTCTGTAGACGGCAAAACGTCGGTGCCGTACTGATAGATCGGAATACCGCCAAAGGAGAGCATTGATTCACGCTGACCAAAAGTCTTGTACTCAAGTGTGTACTTGGTCTTTTCAAGCAACTGAAGGTCATAGATCAGGCCCACCTGGTCCGTGCAGTAAATACCGACATTACGGAAGTCAGCTGCCTTCAGGCGGTGACGAGCCTCAACGAACTTCTTAAGCAGATCTGTTGCACCCTTGTCAGTCGTGATCTTGGTCGGATCAACGTTAGCAATACGCACAATCTTTTCAGGATTGCCAGCGTAAACGCCCAGGTCATATCCGAATTCAGTGACATATGCGGGATACATTTTGCCGTTCGCGTCAGGAACATAGACGGGCTCTTTGATTGCTTCCATGGACACGCCGGCGGCTCCCCCATACTGCGGGAAGAAACAAGTCATTTCATTCGGATCCCAGTCAATGAAGTAGATGGAGGTCAGTTTTGTACCTGTGCCGCCACCATCAATGATGGAATCCTTCCAAACACCATTATCACGATCAGGAAGAACGATATTTGCCAAACCCATGCAATCACGCGGGTCTGTTGCAGGGTTGCCCTGGAAAACACGCTTGACCATGCCACGGGTTAAGCCGCGTATGAACATCTGATCGGTACGCATGCGAAAAGCATTGCGCTCCTTGTCAGGCATTTTTTCAAGCATGTTCTTGGCAATAACAGAACGGTCACGTGCTGTACAGGACGGATAACGAACTGCACGGCCAGCCGCATTGGATGCGCTCCAGCCTTCGTTCAATCCGACAAGCTGACCTTCAGGATACTTTTCTCCAACAAGGCCCTTCTTGCCCTGGCCGTCATTACCACGAACTAAAGTGGCACGGTCAAAGAACGCCTGATAATCCCGAATGGTCTGAATCATCATGTTGATCTGAGTGTTGCCTTCGGGTACGAGAGCCTGCCATTCAGCAAGCGTAACAGGGGTCATTCCAGTGAATGCGTCTGCCATTTTTAACTCCTTTATTTACCGTAAATATCGTCTGGAGTGAGAGTTCGATTGGAGCTGCCTCTAACCGTCTTGTCCTCTCTCATGCTGTCGCCAAAATGTTTGAGGATTTTGATCAGGCCCGGATGATTACCGGCAAAGGTCGCCAGTTCGTAAACATCTGGATCAGTAAACTCTCCTTCGGGGTTCTGAAACTCTTTAAGCGCTCGTTGAGCTGAAAAGATTGTGTTCTTCCAGTTGTCGCCGCCGATCACTGCGTCATGGAGCGATTTATCTTTCCATGTCGCATTGGTCTGTTTCAGCACTTCAATCTGTCGCTCTGCCAACTTCGGCGCCAGCTTGTCAATGACTTCCTGGGCCTTGGCTTGAGGCAGATTCAGAGACTTAGCGACTTCTGAAAAAGTTTTGACGACTTCTGCGTCTAAGGTTGTGCCTTCCGGCGCCTTGAAATCTTCATACTTCTCCGGAGCTCCGCCGGTCTCTTGCGCCTTGTCTTCCTTTTTCTCTTCTTTGTTCTCTTCGGTCTTTCCTTCCTCCTGAGACTGCTGTCCCTCTTGAGAAGGAGTTGCCTTGGAGATTTCATCAATCAGCGTGGATTCTCCCTGCTGACCCTGAGAATCAGGATTAGGCGTGCCGTTGGTTGTAGCCTCGCTTGTCTGATTTTCGGCTGCTGTACCTTCGCTCATTTCGTTTCCTTAGGTCTCAATTCGCCAATCTTTTCAGGGGCGTACTTGAGAACGTTGTTAAAAACCTGTTGTGCAAATTCCCGCTTCCCTTCCTTGCGAGCCATGTTCAAAGCATTCGTATCGAATGCCGAGGAGAAGAAACCGCTGTCATCAAAAATTCGTTTCAGCACTGTCATTCCGTCTCTTGTGTTCAGGACATTGATCAGAGCCTCTTGGAAGTCAGCCTCCTTTCGGAATGCCTCAAGATTCTTTTCTTCGTCCTTTTCTCGCTGGGAGTTATCAAACGGGTCTCTTGTAACTTTGCTCATTGTCAATCCTCGTGATTTTTTGATGCGCACACCCTATTGCATTCCCTCGGCTGCCATGTCTTGCATACCCTGGACAGCTTGGCCAGCCAGTGTTCCCGGGCCCGCTGGCACTTTCCCAAGCTTGGATAGCATGTCAGCGCTCTGAGCCATTTGCTGTTGCTGCTGAGCCTGCTGTTGTTGCTGTGCTCTCTGCTGGCGGATTGCGGCCACCTCGTCAGAAGAACGGAGGATTTCAGGCGAAACACCGCGCTTGTCGGAAACAATCTGGGCGTACTTGTCCAGATCGAAGTTGTCGAGGAAGTCAGGCTGATACTGAGCAATTTGGAGCGCCTCCTGAATGGCCTGTTGGTCGGTGCGTGACTGCACCTCCTTCTGGCTACGGCTCAGGATTGATGTGTACTCGACATTTAAATCCGTGCCCTGAATCTCTTCGGGAGCTGGCGGGATCAATCCTTCTTCGTTCAGGATGTCAAACGTGCGGTCAATGAGCGGTCGCAAAACCTCATTATTGAATCTGGAGAGAACGGGCCCGAGCATCAGCAGCTTCTCTTCGTGCAACTCGGCCACGGCAGTGGCAGTCATCTGATTGAGGGCAGACTGGTTACTGAGCATGAGGAACATATCCACATTGAATCCAGCGCGGATTCTGTTTTGTACCTCCAAAGTGTCCTGCCTCAGGTCATTGAGGTTAATGGCCACGTTCCACAACTGCTCAGCGGGCTTCCTGCCAGTGGCTCCGTTAATGAAGGATTGACCGCCCGGATCCATGTCTATGTCTGAATCCTTGGCTTCGGACGGTAGCCCAATAGGCGGATTCACCATGTAATCAATGGCATTCCCTTTTTGTTTCTGCTCATGCTGGAGCTGTTTGACATCTCCCAGAACGACCATGCCAGGAGATTCACAACTGTAGGTTTCCGTGCTGATCGCTCCCCAGCGTCCGACCACGGCAGGAAACATTCGGTATCCCGATTCTCGGAGAATCGGCTTCTGATCGTCTCCTGCATCCTTCAGCAGATAGACGGATCGCCACGGCATGTCCTTATTGGACTTTGAGCGTGTATCGCGTTTTTCTCTCGGCTCGATTGCATGAATGATCGTATAGAGCTTGTCCTTCTGGCCGCCCTTGTACGTTTGGTAGAGAGAATATGGCAAAGCGTCTTCACCAAACTTCTGAACGATCTGCCTCAGCGATAACGAAAACTCGCGGTAGATAGTATCCGGAGTTCCTTTGCTGTCGCACGATATGCAGTATTCGCCAGCGGTCAGCGGAATACAGTTAAATCCTTTCTCCTCATCCTCTTCAATGATGATAGCCAGAATGCCAAATAAACCAGCCTCAAGCCACGCATGATGCAGGGCCTGATAGAGATTGGTCTTGGCGTATGTCATGTAGAGGATCTGCGAGACATCCGAGAGCCAGCGGCGAACTTGGACGGATTCGTCTAGGTCGGGGCTCCCAGTTGTGAGGAAAAACCACTGCTGGCTCGGGTCTGTCATGCCGGACATTAAGCCCTTGGCCAAAATATCCGATGCCCTGAGCGCGGTGTTGTCATAGATGTTATTCCAACGGGTTTTTGCCTCATTCTGTGTTGTCGGATTGAGGAATTTCCCGTTAGCGGGTCGCAGGAATTTTGAAATCTCTATCCACTGGTGCAGATAGGGATCGCGCTCCATTACAAGGCTATTCCAGCGCCGCAAAATTTCCTGCCGAACTTCTTTCATGTCATCACCCTAAAGCGGATTTCTTGCCCAGCGTCATGTCGTTTTGATCCACACCGCCGGCGCCAGTCAGCATGGTTTGACCGCCTGATAACAGGTCGTTGGTGTTGTCGCCGAGGATTTTGCTAATGTCGGCGGTCTTCTGGTTCTGCATACGCATTTGCTCACGCTGTTGTTCAGCTTGTTTCTCCGCGTTGCGTTTGGCTTCTTCCGTGGCGTCCTTCTGAGCGCTGGCCTGGCGTCGAGCGGATCGGCTCTGTGTGTGAGAAGTGAGTGCGGCAGATCCGGCCATAAGCAGGCCATATCCCAGCATTTCCATACCCATGATTAATCCTCCAAAGACTTGTAGTAAGTAACGTCCGAGCGCTGGAATAACCTGTCAAAGAGTTGCTCCGTTCTGGATCCAGCGGATGCAGAAAATCGAATACCTGAGGCGCCAAACTCCCGCGCCATTTTTATTGCGTGGCGTAAGAATTGCAGACCGTGGCCTCGATGCTCAGGCTCTAAAAACAAGGTATCCACGTTGGCCACGTCTTTAGAGTTGTGGAGAGAAGGACACATGACTAAGGCCATGATCCCTACTAGCTGACCCTCACTCACTGCACGGGCGCAAAGCAGTAGGCCGTTCTGTGCAAGGAATGAGTATTTGTCCTTGTCAACAATGCCCTTGAGGTTGATGTGTCCGGCCTCCTGTCTGTAGTGCAGGCACACATCCTCATACCGAGGGTCATTGAATAAGTCTGAGAGCGTACAGGTTTCGATCTTCATCATGTCCCGATTGTCGAGCCTGTACGCAGATTGATGCGCACACCCTCTACGCGTATGGATCGCGGATTCCTTTATGGCGGTTGATCCGCTGATGTCTCCAGCTATCGTCTTCTATGTACTCTTGAATGGGAATAGCGAAACATAATGCCAGAGCGTCTGCGGTATCTGGAGAGTTCATGTTGCGGCGTTTCATTGAATCTTTGGATTCCAGGAGTAACCGTCCCTTCTGGTCAATGAGTTTCTCAGGTATGCACAAGTCCTCGGCCAGCTCCTCGGATTGGGGGATCACTCCATCGTCTTTAATGAAGTCTTTCATCTTGTCCCACATTTCTGCACGCTTATTTGCCCACCTCTGTGGGTTCGTGCTCTGGCTGGCACTGATGACCTTGTTGAGGTGCTGCACCTTGTCTTTTAACCAGTCGTAAGGGCTGGCCCCCACACCTGTGTAGTCAATGTTTACGTACACACGAGGAATGCCCCTCTGTTTCAATTCGTTCGCATACATGAGCACCTGCATTCCGAGCTGAGGCCCGTCCAGGCCTCGAAAGACTTTCAGCGGCATAGTGCAGTCTCGGCCTATCTTCGTGGCAATAACCGAGCGGTCATCGCCTTCTCTGGCCACGTCCACACCTAGGATTGCAACTGTTCTGGAGTAGTTGACCTGTCCCACATCGCGGTTCATAGCCGCGTCAACGTCCTCACGGTTAATGAATTGCTTAGCTGATGCGCTGGGGAATACGCCTCTCACGCGAACCTTCACGAAGTCTGAATCTTCTCCATAATCCTCAACGTACTCTTGCAACTGCTCCTTGTTCGTGATCTTCACGGTTCGGCTGTCAATGTTGTACGTGATCCAACGGTGGCGGCTCTTGTGGAATGCATCGAAGAATGGGCCATCTGGGCGTGTCGGGTTTCCGAAAATGCACCAGATAATTTGCGTGTCCTTGTCGGTCAATGCGCCTTTTGTGACTTCGTAAATCTTTTGAGCAATAACTGAGGCTTCATCGAACAAGACAAGAATCCGCTTCCCTTGATTGTGCAAACCTTGGAAGGCGTCCGTGTTGTTCTCGTTCCAGGGGATAGCGTCAATGCGCCAGGTGTATTTGTGCCCTGGCTGAGTAGAGAAAATGGATTCTGCGGCCACCTCAAACCAGTCTCTAAACAGGCAAAGGTGGTGCCATTTGTGCAACTCACTCCAGGTCTTAGTTATGAGCTGGTTCTTGGTTTCGGCGGTCACTACACCTTTCATGTCTGGATATGTGCAGATTGCCCACAACATAATCCAGGCCACAAAAGCCGTTTTCCCGATACCGTGCCCGCTGGCTACAGCAATTTGAATGGCCTTATGCCGTGTCTCACCGTTCTTCAGCCGGTCGCGGATGTCACACAAGATTTTCTGCTGCCACACGTCAGGGCCTTCATAGTTTGCCAGCTCACCGTGTCCCCATCTAAAGCATTTTTGGACGAAAAGGAGCGGATCATTCGTGCAAGCGATAGCCAGGCGCCTTAGGCCCATCTCAAAGTTCACAGCCTCTTCATTCATCTTTGACATCTTTCAGCACCTCGTTAAGCCAGGTTGAACGATCTGTAATATTGATATCTACTTGTTTCTTCTCAATAAATAACCCCATGTGTTTTCCTAGCAATTCGAGTGCCTTCAACGCTCCGCTTGGCTCAGCCGTGGTCACAATAGGATCACCGTTCTCATCAATAAAGGGATTGCCTTCAGCGTCTACAATCGGCCGCTCTTGCATAAAACGCTTCTTCAACAAAATCAGATCATTTCGCCAGGCTTCGGCGTCATATGCGGTCTTCTGGGTAATCCCGTCTAACCGCGCTTTGATCTCGTCAACAATGTCAGGTTTTGTAAGGTTCTCGGAACCGACAGCACGAGCTGTTTTAGGGCTGTAACCAGCGCGAATAGCCGCCTGGGTGGCGTTCAAATCGACAAGATACTCATCTATAAACCGCTTTTGTTTATCGGTTAATGTTCCTTTCTTGGCCATGACAAACCCCGATTAGTATTCCTGATACTCCCATCCGCCTCCGTTGGCCTTAGAGCGAGGAAACACTACAAACATTCTGAACGGGTAAAGAGTTGCACAGGCTTTCGTTTTAACTTTTGCGTCATCAGCAAACAGGCGTGGACAACCTTTGACTTCGTGAAGCTCCAAATCTCCATTTGGACGCAAAACGAGGAAGTCAGGGTTGTACCAGCAAGTCCCTTCGGCAATCTTCAACTTGATAGCTTCAAACCAGTAGGCAATAACTCTTCCACACTGGCGTTCTTGTTCCAAATACTCTTTGTAGTTCTGCTCAGTTTTATTGAGCATCCCAGCCTTCATCCGACCTTTTGCAAAGACTGCTGATCGCCCGTACCCAAATTTTGGAAATCTTGAATTAGCCATATATTTTTCTCCTCATTTTGATGGTAGTTAGCGTCTAGTGAGACATGCGCACGGTCATTTGAACTTGGTTGGAATAACTGCACGCCTTTTGCCTGAGAAAATGTCACGTAAAGTGCGTATTGGAATGTCCATCTTCTGAGAAATCTCACGCAAAGAAAGGCCCGCTAAACGAAGATCAAAGCAGTGAATAAGATCCTGATCTGAATACTTCGCCTTTGGGCTGGACACTCCGACACGTACTGATGCGTCAGAGAGAAGGACCGTGGACGGGTCAAGACCGAGCTCGGAAAAACTCTGGATATTGGCTCTTAACTCGATCAATCGTTCTCGATATGCGCAGATCTCGTTGTACCTTTCCTTCTCCCTCTCTAAGTCCGACTGCTTCAATAAGTCGGTTTTGGGCTTCGATTGGCAGTAAGGAGTGATATCGATATGCTCGAACAACTCCCCTTGGATCTCGTTTTTCTTCATTCATCATTTCCCTCCAGTCGCCGAAACTTCCTCACGGATCAGCCTGAATAATTCTTCTATGGGTAGAATGGCCAACCATTCTCTACGGTCGGCCCTGCACACAACAATGGGTCGCTCTCCAGGTTCGCACCCGTTTCCAGCCTGCTCCATCCATTCATACAAATTTCCGATTGCCGCTCTCCGTTTTACTTCGAGTGAGTAAGGGTTGAGCTTGATGTCGGCTCCTCCGTCACGGGTTTGGGAGAGGTTGCGGTGTACTTGGATACCTAGATTCTGGAAAATCAGTTCGCAGACTTCGCGCTCTCCAGTCGCTCCTTTAGTTCTTTGTGCTTTTCCCATATCTGCTCCTTAGTCGTTGTTCTTTTTCAGAAAGTCGATTTCTGCCTGGAGCTTTTCAATGTCTTCCTCAGCAAGCTCAAGAGCCGACCTGGTACATCTGTGCAGAAGTTCCAGATTTGAGTACAAAATGCAAGCTCCCACTGCTATTGCAAAGGTGATGATGTTGAAAATAAGAATTAGGATTTCAAAATCTTCCATTGGTTTTCTCCTTAGTTGGTTATCGTCTTTGTGCGATTAGTTCTGCGTGTGTCCTGAATCTCGGAAACTTTGAATAAAAATCAATTCGTTTCTTAATTCGTTCATCTGTTGCCCGTTCAAAAAGAGAGCATCTGGTGAAAGAGATTTGGAAACACTGACCATCCATTCCTGTTTCTGGGTTGTTGCAATAGATATTCATGGCCTTGTAAAAGTCGTCATGTCTATCTACGTGTATAGAGCCGTCTTTAGTACTGATCCAACCTGCACCAGCGTGTTTGCAATACAAGCAGCACCCGCTCATGACTTTCTCTGGAAAGCGCAAACGAAACAGACTGCTACAACCATCGCCAAAAACGGCAAGCTGTAGTCAATATTCGATCCGTAGTAAGCGAACCATGCAAAGTCAAGGAGACTAAGAGCTCCTCCGGAACAACCAACAAGAGCGAGGAAATTGGCAAAATCGAAGTGCATATCGTTACCTGTCAAATAACAACCGACAAAACAACAAGAGCTCAGGTACAAACAAAAATATGGGATAGCGTCCATGCTCTAACTCCTTTTCAACCGATCGGTTAATTTGGTTTCCTTACTGATCTGAAGAGCAGCTCTCACGAGCAACCCGAAGAGCACCAGGTTGATGAACACGACCGGCGCCAGCATGATCATCAGCAGCGTCCATGCAGAATCAGACATACCGCACCTCAATCGAAAAGATCAGCAGTAGCGGGTTTACGCATGGATGGCCCGGCAAAAAGCATTGGCACGCATTTAGATCGCACACGGTCATAAAGACGGTCGCCGAGTAGTTCAGCCAGCGCCTTGGGCCCGAGATTGCTCATTAGGATGGTCGGCTTGTTTGAAGTCACTCGATTGTCGAGAATGGAAAAGAGGATTCTCTTTTCAGCCTCGGAGCCTTTTTGGATGCCGACTTCATCAATCACTAGAAGCTGAATCGAAGAAAAGAACTTCAGCATTTCCTCTTCGTTCGTTATTACCCCAGTCTGGTAAGTGCTCCGGACGGCTGAGAAAATCTCGCTGACCTTGTAGTACCTTGGATAAACGAATAGATAACGCTCCATGAGCTCCAACATGATTGCGCACGCAAGGTGAGTTTTACCGGTGCCACAACCGCCGAGGAATAACAAACCGTAACCGCCAGCCTTAGCTTTTTCCCAACCATTAACAAAACGCTCTGCCATGTTGAATGCTTCGCGCTGGCTTTCTGTGTCTTGGAAAAAGGTTGAGAAGTCCTTTGTCTGATACTCAAGAGGCATACGAGTTTCTTTGATTCTCTCCATGCGGCTTTTCTGGGCTTTTTCTTGCATAGCCTTCTCTTCCTCAATAGCCTTTTGAGCTTGCTTGAGTTTGAAACATTCAGGACATTCGCTTACTTCCTTGATCTGTCCGCTTAACCAGACTTGATTTGCAAGGTATTCCCCGTGCAATGGGCAATTTGTTTTAACTTGCCGTATTTCCAATTTTCCGAGAATGGTATTAACGGCTTTGAGATTTTTGATTTCGGTGTTGTTCATAGTATTAAATTCCCGTCTTTATCAAATTTGCACTGCTCTCGGTAGTACTCTTCTGTGAATCCGCCAGGCGGTTCGTAAGCAAAAGGCTTGGAGGTTGTCTTTTGTTCTTTTGCTTTCTTGAATTCAACTTCCTTGATGCACCATCTCGTGTAACCAGCCTTCCAGTTTTTGTAGGGCTTATCGTTGGCCTTGCACCAAAGGATCATGTTTTTGAAAAGTTTCTGAGGATCCTGGATGTTGTATGACTGAGCGATTTTTAAAAACTCTTCAGGAATGGGATCATTCTCAGAGAACGGATAAGGGCTTCGAGGTTTCCTTTCTTTTTTAGCAACTGTTTCCGTTTTGGAAATAGTTGTCTTCTCTGGAGCCGTTAACGAAAAATCAGGTGCTCTCTCTTTAGAGTTATTAATAGGTTCCTTTATAGGTTCATTAATAGGTTCGTGGTTCACTGCTGAACTAGGTGTAGGTTCAGTACTGAACTGGGTGGTAGTGCACTGCTGAACGTGGTTCACTGCTGAACGTGGTTCAGTACTGAACGTAGTTCGGTTCTGAACTAGGTAGTGATTAGATACACCCTTCCCTCTGACAATTTCGATTAGACCTCTTGAGGCAAGACTGTCCAACTTAGAAGAAAGTGTCTTGTTGTTCTTGATACATGCCTTTCGCATCAAAGTTTCGCGAGACGGATTGCACTGTCTGGATTTGTCGTTAAGAAAGTCAGAAAGAACGACCAGAAGTAGTTTCTCTTTTGGATCGTCAATGTCCTGGTTTATGGCCCACTTGATAGCGTCAAAGCTCATGTCGTTCCCCCTTAATCCGAGAACTCTGAGGTACTTCAGAATTACTTTCTTTTTCCTTGTCAGCTACAAGCCGCATCCATAAACTGACCTTGTATTCTTCACGTTGGAAGAAATCCTGAAGGAGACACAAAAGCAGCTCATTTGAATGCAAGTTTTCAGCTATGCAAACAGCGTCGAGCTTTGCTTTCATCTCTTTTGTAACGGCGCATTTGACCACGATGTCACCACGCCGATTTTCAGGATGTAGGAACATTATTTGAACAACTCAGGAGCTAACTCTTCACGGGGGACACCGGTGATTTCAGAAACCTGCTTCACTCGTTTTAGCGGTACAACGACCCATTGCTGTATGGATTGCTGGCTAATGCCGAGCTTCCTGGCCAAAGCACTTTGGCCGCCAGCTATCTTGATGGCCTTCTTTAAGGCAGTTTTAGCGCTCATTTAAAAACCTCTTTAAAAATCTACAGTCAATTCTACAAGTGATACTTAATTATTACAAGCATTGACTGTATTGTTTAAAAATATCCGCCTACAGGTAAACCTTGTAGAATTAAGGGGAAGGAGCCTCTTATGAATAAGGAACAGATAGCCTCGAACATTGCAGAGGCAAGAAAGCGTTCTGGATTGAATCAGAGTGAATTGGCCAGAAGATTAGGAATTCGACCACAATCAGTTCAACAGTGGGAAAAGGGAACGGCTACGCCAAAACTTGACCGCTTAACCGCGATTGCTCAAGTCTTAGGTGTTTCATTGGAGAGTTTGACTGGCCAGGAGCCTATCCCTGTTGTCAAAGAAGAAACCGTTGATTCTGATCCGGACGACATCATCAAAATACCGAGATTCAATGCAACCGCCTCAATGGGTGCCGGGGATGTTGTCTATCCTGACGAGGATCAAGTGGTCGAACATCTTTCAATCCGCAAGAGCTGGCTGAGGCAGCATGTATCCTGCTCATCGTTCAATAAGTTGGAAGTCATTACAGGCCGCGGGGATTCAATGGTTCCCACGTTTGAGAATGGAGACATCCTCTTGGTGGATACGGGTATCGAGAAAATCACCAGTGATGCTATTTATGCCCTCAATATCGGCGGAGAACTTTTCGTAAAACGCATCCAGAGAAATATTGACGGCGGCTTGATAGTAATCTCCGACAATAAGGATTACGAAAAAATGTACATTCCAAAGGACGAACTTGATACTGTTCGGGTTATTGGGAAAATTGTCTTCGCGTGGACTGCAAGCAGGCTCTGATGAATGAAGGTTTCGTATTATTCATCCTAGTGCTCGCTTATAGCGTCTGGTTGATTTACTCGCTCTCCAGAATATCGAACTTAAAAAAAGAAGATGATGAAGTACTCTTTAAAAACAGAAAGATTCTGGAAGACAATGAGGAAGTTCTGAAAAAAATCGAAGCACAGAGAGCCGAACTTCAAAAAGAAATAAAGGGGAACCAAAACATATTGTTGGGAACTCTCAAATTAAACAGTTGCTTCAAGAAAGATTTTTTGGAAGGCCGCAAGTGGCTTGCAAAGTTAATTGCCAGGCATAAAGAAGCACAGGATGAAGCTTTAGAAGAATGCTTACGATACAAGGCTAGACCTGCAATAACGGCTGCCAACGAAGTGGCCAGAATTAAGAGAGAGAAAAAAGCTCTTGTCGAAGAGAACGTCCTTCTAAAGTCCGAACTGGAGACCATTAAAGAATACTTCCCAATTGTAGAAGAGTACGAACAGGAGATTTTGGAAGAAACTAACGGTTTCTTACCTATGGATCTAACTGATGATTCTGGAGTAGACAGAGTAAGAAGATTCATGTCTTCAGAGGAGTACAAAAAACTTCCGACATCAGAGCGTAACCAACTTGCCCTCGATCGGTTTTTAAAACACACAAGTCAGAGCTACGTAGGAAAATTGTTTGAACTGCAACTCGGCTGGGAATACGAGCAAGCAAATTATCTGGTCGAATACACGGGTATTCAAGACAAGAAAAAAGATAGGGGACGCGATTTAATTTGCAAAGAGTTTGCAGGGATGGGAGACACTCTCATAGTTCAAGCTAAGTGTTGGTCAGCAAAGAAAACTATTTTTGAAAAGCATATTTTCCAACTATTTGGAACAATCTTTGAATATAAGCGAAAGCACCCGAGAGAAGTAGTTAGAGGAGTTTTTATTACTACAACAAAGCTAGATGACTTCGCCAAAGAATGCGCAAAAGAATTGGGTATCGAGATCGAAGAAAACTACAAGTTACGGAAAGACTTTCCTATGATCAAGTGCAATATTTCTTCTTCTGGAGAGAAGATCTACCACCTGCCGTTCGACCAACAATATGACAAAGTAAAGATCGACAAGCAAGGAGAGTTTCTAGCCCTAACAGTCAAAGAAGCTGAGGCCGCTGGCTTTAGGAGAGCTATGCGCTGATTCCTAACGGAATACAGCCTTTTTTGTTTGCAGACCCTCCAGATATAAATCTGTTGCTCTTGGTTGATTTACTCCTAATTTAAGCAGATGTTGACTAATTGTTGACTAATTAAAATAGAGCTAATATGCTGACTATTAAAGCTGAGATTAAAAGGAGTGAACTAAAAGTTGACGGAACTTATAACGTCAAGATTAGATTCACATTAGACCGCAAGGTAAAACGCTTATCCACCAACCTGTTTGTAACTCAACAAGACCTAACTAAATCCCTCAAATTCAAAGAGGACACTTCCATTAAGAGAGAGATAGATAGGCTTGTTCTCTATTATAGGGAACAGTGTCTAAAACTGCAATTAGACCAAAATCATTATTCATTGGATGAGATAATTGAGTTCCTAAACGGAGAGCAAGAGAAGCAACAGACCATTGACTTTATAAAGTTCAGTCGTGAGTGGATAGCTTCTGCTACTATTAAAGGAGCACCCAATTACACTACTGCCATCAATGCCTTGGTACGATTTGTTGGCAAGGAAGAATTAGATATAAATCTTATCACCTTAGACTTCTTGGAACAGTTCAAAGCATTTTTAATTGGAGAACGTGATGCACGTACCAAGAAACTGATGCAGCAAGGTAAACGTGTGACCTCTAACCGCACTCTTTCCCTCTACTTGGTAAGCATCAAGAAGCTGTTCAATGAAGCCAAACGTAAGTTCAATAAGAAGGACAAGAACCTTATTCTTATTCCTAACTCACCCTTTGAAGACTTCAAGATACCTAAACAGGAAGCTACACGTAAGAGAGCCATTCCAGCAGACATCATTAAAAAGGTGTGGAAGCTGCCTTATAAAGACATGAAGAAAGGATATAAGTCCACCTGCCGTTATAACTTGGCTAAAGATTGTTTCATTCTCTCATTCTGCCTTATGGGAATCAATTCAGCAGACCTTTACAATGCTACTGAAATGAGAGGGAACACTATTATCTATAACAGAACTAAGACCAAAGCTCGCAGATTGGATGGTGCAAAAATGATGGTAGATATTCCTAAGATAGTGCAACCTCTTATTGATAAGTACAAAGATAGCACAGGCAAACGTCTGTTTAACTTCCATCAATTCTATGGGGATGAAAAGACTTTTAACAAGGCTATCAATTCTGGATTGAAAGAGATTGGTTCAATATTAGAAGTAGATGATTTGGAGTACTATGCAGCAAGGCATAGTTGGGCTACTATCGCTCTCAACAAAGTAGGCATAGACAAATATACAGTCCATGCAGCCCTCAACCATATTGATGACTCTATGAAGGTGACAGACATTTATATTGAACGCGACTTCGTAAATGAAAACAAGGCTAATACCAAGGTTGTGAAATACGTGTTTGGTAAGTAAGCTAATAATTCCTCACTTGTAGCAATGCAGGTGAGGATTATTTTTTTAACTTTGCCTTAAACTAATGATTATGGATAAGCTAAAGGAAGATTATATAAACATTGACACCCGTTTGGAATACATGGAAGCCATAGCCGTTAAATATGTTCCAGACGTAGATATAGACCCAGCCACAGGAGAAAGATACGTCTGTGGCACTACCGCCTTACCTCTATTCATAAGAAGATACAATCAGAATAAACTATATGGCAACTTCACATACGGAGATTATATAGCCAATGAGGACATACAAAATACTTTAAAAGGTTTGGGAGTTGATATAGACAAGTTCTGGTTTCTACTTCTGTTCATCTTTGACTATACTTGTGGCACGTGCTTGGACGGAATGAAAGCTACAGGCATTGGAATAGAACAGCTCACCAAATTCACCAAAGCCATAGCTGACAACCATAAGGAGATTAACCAATTTGGAGTAAGTTTTAAGAAACCTATCACTATATCTGTAAAGGTAGAGGGTAAGCATCAGATAGTAATTGATAATGCCAATGCAATAGGTTACTTAGCTACTACCATCGCCAATAACCTAAAAGAGATAGAGGAACACCCTTGGATGCAGAGCCAACAAGTCAGCATAAGCACCCATGCAGAAGAAAAGGAGTCCGTTCAGATATGGCTGTTCTATAAGATGTTCAATGACTTCTTCAATCTATCTCCATATAACAAGCAGTTTAATGTCAGACAGAAGAAAGGAAGCACCATATCACTTAGTAAGACATTGCTCATATCAAAGCTTATCTACTTCACCAAACTATCCAAACATAGTAAATTCTCAGATGATGAAGATGTTTTAAAAGGCTACATCAAGCAATATAAAGACAAGAGAATTGATACTGCGAACAGCATATATTTCTAATAAACATCTGATAATTAATACAGTCCTGCTTCATACCATTAAGAGGGTACATGAAAGCAGGACTTTTTTTCTCTCTTTTAATCCTGCCATTATATCCCATCTTTGCACCGTCAAAACGATAGCGGAAGAGCTGACAATTAAGAGGGGAAGTAAAACCACTCATTAATTTCTCTCTTTTAATCAGCCCAGAAGCAAGTAGTTTTGCAACGTAATCAGATAACCAAGTGTACATAGGTTTGAGGGTTGCACTGAACATTTTAATAACAATTAAAAATAAACGAATATGACAACATTAAATGTAAATGCAGTAGAGATGGTAAACAATAGTGTAGAATCAAATAACACAATTATGGGTAACATAGAAGAACTGACTAAAGTCTTTGAGCAGGAAGAGAAAGAATTGAACCGCCTTATAAAAGGTAACAGAAACGAAGCTGTAATAGCAGCACAACAGAAAGTCGTTGATGAAGCCAAAACCCAAATGGAACAGGCAAAAGAGTTTGAAAGAATCTCTAAGGAGAAAGCTGTCAACAGTTCTTTCACATTCTCTGTAGTGGATGATGAAACAGGTGCAAGAACGGAACAACAGAAGAAGATAGCATTTGTAAAGAACAACCGACCTGTAAGCTCTAAAAAAGTGGACGGTTTTATAGCCTTGATAGCCGCCAATAAATATGACAAGGCTTTCCCTATTATTGTAATGGAAGCGTCCAAACTGATTGAAGCAGGTTATACTGTAACGGACATCAACGGAAAGGAACTGACTAAGGAAGAAGCCAAAGACTACTTTGTTATTCTTGACGGTCAGCATAGAAGTACAGCATTCGCCAAACTGATTGCAACAGGGAAATATCAGAATATGATTCCAAATGTTCACGTAAGGGATATTGAGAATGTTGGTGAATACTTGGTTGATATTAATAATGTAGGCAGCAGTTGGGATAAAAAAGACAGATTAGTTGTAGCTTCTTTGACTTCTAATGATGAACTATTCCAAAATGTAGCAAAATTGCTGAACGAAGGGTTCAATCCAACCACAGCTATGTTGATTTACACAGGTAAAAGTCTATCTGACAAACAGGTAAACAATGTGTTACAAGGAGAAGAATTTATACTTCCCAAAGATGCAAAGGTTGACATTGAAAGAGGGAACAAGTTCATCAACTTATGCAAAGCAGCAAAGATGGATGTTTCTTTCATCACTAAGCGTTACTTCATCAAAGGCTTCAACAGTCATGCCATATCTATAAGTGAAGAACAGGCATTTAAAGCTCTTGACAATCTGAAATACAAGAACTACAAAGAAGATAAGTGGAAAGGGGTTAAATCAGAGAATGATTTCATTAAGATATTGAAAGAAGCTCTGGAAGCATAAAGCACCAACAGCAAAGCCCATCTGACAGGTGGGCTTACTCTCCCCAAGTCCTTAGACATTCTGAATAGTTTAAAGTCAGATTCTTAAATGTGTGGTCTTATCATTAGTTCCCCACTTATGGAATTACTATCTTTATAGTACCACAGACAGATAATCCCACCACACAGATTGACTGACTTACAAACTATTCAGAATATCTAAAATGGAAGAATTTACTTATGAACAGATTAGGGTTAAGGCTCTTAAACAGGGAGTAAAAGATAACAAGGTTCACATTGGATTGTGGGCTAATCTTAATAACTATTTAAAGACAAGGAGAAAGAAGAATGGAAAGGTTACTACCTATTATATTTCATTGCAGAAACTATCTTATTAATTTACTAATATTTTAACTGACATGATAATTCATCTACCAACAGGAAAGAAGTTTCACAATAGAAAGGAAGCTAAGATATATTTTGGCACTGCCTACTATTACAAAATGGAACGTGAGAAAAAATATTTAGCGTTTACCAACAATGTTCAATCAGCAACTAATGAATATGAGAAGATTATTACCAATAGGGAGCAAGGACAGAGCAACGGTTAATTATTCTATGCTATCTCAATTCAAACCTGCCAATATATTCAGATTTTTCTGTTTGTCTTTGCGCAGGGATGAATACTATTATGTACATACCACTTTAGAAGAACTTAAAAGAACAACAGGAGATAAAAGTCTGAATGACTTTAACAAGCAATTTAAGGAGTTCTTAAACATCAAGCCGTACTATGAAGATAATGGATTTGTGTTCAAAACCAGACGCAACATTTATCGTGTTCCGCCTATGGAACCAGAATGTGTAACCTTTTCTAATAATATTATATGGATTGATTTAGAAGCTGCCCATATAGGTTTCTTTATGCAGCTGGTTCTTATTTCCAAGTTCGCCAATATTGAACTGACAAGACCTAATATCACTAAGCTGATTCACATGGATAGTAAGACTTATGATAAATATACAAGCGCACTATTGGGCGAAGAATTGCTATCCATTAAAGAAGGGAAGCTGATTCTTAAAGGCAAGGAATACATCTTGGAAACTGACTTTAAAGACCAAATAAAGTTCAGTAAGAAAGACTTGAACGAAAGATTCGTACCTCAGTTCATTCTAAAGACCAAATAAGTCAGAAGTGAGGAAAAAGGCTGTTATATTATATAATTAAATATTAATAGCTTTTTCCTCACACCTGCCTTATTCTGACTTTAGAAGCATCTAAAGTTGGATTTTTAAGGTTGGAGATAGGCAGACTTTATAAATGGTACTTCACAATACCTATTTAAAAATCACAAGAGTTATACATGAGATACCCCTACCCACATAAACACCCCCTCATGGCTCTAAATAAAAAAGAATGCTTTAGCAATACAGTCTGATAGCTGACAGGAATAAGCATTCTTATTAATCTAAGAGCAGGCACTATGCACTATTATCACAACCAACCTATAATTTACTAATGCTCCTCATTTCCTTTGAAAGAATCTTTAGGGAAAGACATAGGACAGCCTAAGATACAGGTGAAGAAATTCACTTGTGTTTTAGGTTTGTTCCTATTTAATCCATTCAATCAATAACCATTTAATTCAATTTCATTATGAGAGATTTAGTAATTATGCCAGCTATGGCACAGCGT
>ENA-UEQW01000238-UEQW01000238.1-human-gut-metagenome-genome-assembly--contig:-NODE-238-length-55099-cov-5.373796_pt1 | contig 55099 bp, 48 predicted proteins | sample MGYA00242947_ERZ507947 | MGnify/ENA primary metagenome ERZ507947 (study PRJEB26167, sample SAMN06115421) | human gut metagenome | host: Homo sapiens | place: China:Guizhou | collected 2015-03-17... | reverse complement strand
CACGGTGCTGCGCCGGCGCATCGGCATGGTGTTTCAGAAGGCCAACCCCTTCCCCATGAGCATCTACGACAATGTGGCCTACGGCCCCCGGACCCACGGCATCCGGGGACGGAAGGAGCTGGACGAGATCGTGGAGAGATCTCTGCGGTCGGCGGCCATCTGGGATGAAGTGAAGGATAGGCTTAAAAAGAGCGCTCTGGGGCTCTCCGGCGGACAGCAGCAGAGACTGTGCATCGCCCGAGCCTTGGCGGTGGAGCCGGAGGTGCTGCTGATGGACGAGGCCACCAGCGCCCTGGACCCCATTTCCACCTCAAAAATCGAGGATCTGGCCATTGAGCTCAAGAGCAAGTACACCGTGGTGATGGTGACCCACAACATGCAGCAGGCGGCCCGTATCTCCGACAACACAGCCTTCTTCCTACTGGGAGAGCTGGTGGAGATGGGGAGGACAGAAAAGCTCTTTGCTTATCCCCGGGACAAGCGGACAGAGGACTATATCACCGGGAGGTTTGGCTAATGAGAAACAGATTCGACCGGCAGCTGGCCCAGCTGAACCGGGAGCTGACGGAGATGGGCGCTTTGTGCGAGGAGGTCATCGCCCTGGCCTCCCGGGCGCTAACCGAGGGCGACAAGACGCTGGCTGCCAAGGTGGCGCCGGTGGATGCGGAGATCGATGAAAAGGAGCGGGGCATCGAGTCCCTGTGCCTGAAGCTGCTCTTACAGCAGCAGCCGGTGGCAAGGGATCTGCGGCAAATTTCCGCGGCGCTGAAGATGATAACGGACATGGAGCGCATTGGCGACCAGGCAGAGGATATTGCGGAGATCGTGTCGTTTTTGGACGGGGCGGCGGAGCATGACGACCTGCTGCGGCAGATGGCCCAGGCGGTGATCCGCATGGTGACGGACAGCGTGGACGCCTATGTGAAGCAGGACACAAATCTGGCCAAGCGGGTCATTGCCCGGGACGACCAGGTGGACGAATACTTCAGCCAGGTAAAGCGGCGGCTTATCGGGTGCATCGCCCAGGATCCGGAGAACGGGGAGTCGGTGCTGGACCTGCTGATGATCGCCAAGTATTATGAGCGCATCGGCGACCACGCCACCAACATCGCCGAGTGGGTGATGTTTTCCGTCACCGGCGTGCACAAGACCGAGGCCACTTGAGCCAAAAGGAGGGACCCCACATGATCTGGTGTGTAGAGGATGACGCCAGCATCCGCGATATCGAGCTGTACGCCCTGCGCTCCGCCGGGCTGGAGGCCGAGGGCTTTACCGACGGCGCCGCCTTCTGGCAGGCCCTGCAAAGCGAAAAGCCCGATCTGGTGGTGCTGGACGTGATGCTCCCCGGCATCGACGGCACGGAGCTGCTGGGCCGTATGCGCGCCTCCACGTCCCTGCGCCGCATCCCGGTCATTATGGCCACCGCCAAGGGCGCGGAGTATGACCGCGTCCGGGCGCTGGACGGCGGCGCGGACGACTATCTGACCAAGCCCTTCAGCGTCATCGAACTGGTCTCCCGGGTCAAGGCGGTGCTGCGCCGCTGCCAGCCGGAGGGGGACAGCTCCGTCCTCTGCAGCGGCGAGGTGTCGCTGGATACCCGTGCCCACACCGTCCTGTCCGACGGCGAACGTGTCGACCTGACCTACAAGGAATACGAGCTGCTGCGCCTGTTCCTCAGCCACCCCGGCACGGCCTACACCCGCGACCGGCTGATGGAACTGGTCTGGGGCATGGATTACTGCGGCGAGAGCCGTACCGTGGATATGCACATCCGTACCCTGCGCCAGAAGCTGGGCAAGGCCGGCGCACACATCACCACGGTCCGCGGCGTGGGCTACCGTTGGGAGGAGACCATATGACAAAAAAGATATTTCGCTCCACCGTGGCGGTGGGGCTTGCGGTGCTGCTGGCCAGTCTGGTCATTATCATGGGCGCACTGTACACCTATTTCGGCCATGTCCAGGAGCAGCAGCTCCGGGATGAGCTGTCCATCGCCGCTGCGGCCATGGAGTCCGGCGGCGGCGAGGCCTATCTGTCCAAGCTGCACTCCGACAATTACCGCATCACCTGGCTTCGCGCCGACGGCACGGTGCTCTATGATACGAAGGCTGACGCTGCGGCTATGGAGAACCACGCCCAGCGCGAGGAGGTCCGTCAGGCCCTGACCAACGGCGCCGGTGAGTCCAGCCGTTACAGCGCCACTCTGCTGGAAAAGACCCTCTACTACGCCCGCCGGCTGCCGGACGGCACGGTCCTGCGCCTGTCCGCCAGCCGCGTCACCATGGGCGTGCTGCTTCTGAGTATGCTCTCCGCCATCCTGGCGGTCATCGCCGTGGCCCTGATCCTCTCCGGCATTCTGGCCGGCCGCGTGTCCCGCCGCATCACCCGCCCCCTGAACACCCTGGACCTGGAGCACCCCCTGGAAAACGACGCCTACGAGGAGCTTTCGCCCCTGCTGCGCCGACTGGAGCACCAGCGGCGTCAGATCGACGATCAGCTGCGTTCTCTGCGCCGCCGGTCCGAGGAGTTTGAACAGATCACCGCCAGCATGACCGAGGGCCTGGTACTGGTGGATAACGGCGGCACCATCCTCAGCATGAACCCTGCCGCCTGCGCCGTGTTCCACACCGATGCGGCCTGCGTGGGCCAGCCTCTGCTGACCGTGGAGCGCGGCAGCGCCGTCAGCCACGCCCTCCACGATGCCATGGACACCGGCCACGGCGAGACCCGCATGGAGCGCGACGGCCGCGAGTACCAGTTCGACATGACCCGTATCCAGGCCGACGGCGAGGTGGTGGGCGCGGTGCTGCTGACCTTCGACGTCACCGAGCAGGCCTACGCCGAGCGCAACCGCCGCGAGTTCACCGCCAACGTCTCCCATGAGCTGAAGACCCCGCTTCAGGGCATCATCGGCAGCGCCGAGCTGCTGGAGAACGGCATGGTCCGGCCTGACGATGTGCCCCGCTTCGTGGGCCATATCCGCGGCGAGGCCCAGCGCCTGGTGACGCTGATCAACGACATCCTCCGCCTGTCTGAGCTGGACGAGGGCGGCAGCCTGCCCACCGAGCCGGTGGAGCTGCTCTCCCTCTGCACCGACACGGTCAAGTCGCTGGAGAGCGCCGCGCAGCAGCGCCAGATCACCATGACCGTCACCGGCGAGGCCGTTACGGTCCCTGGCGTCCGCCGCCTGTTGACCGAGACGGTCTTCAACCTCTGCGACAACGCCATCAAGTACAATAAGGACGGCGGCAGCGTCGCCGTCGCCGTGGGCCGTGACGGCCCCGACGCCGTGGTCACGGTGGCCGATACCGGTATCGGTATCCCGCCGGAGCACCAGGGCCGCGTCTTCGAGCGCTTCTACCGCGTGGACAAGAGCCACTCCAAGGCCTCCGGCGGTACCGGATTGGGCTTGTCCATCGTCAAGCACGCCGTGGCTTATCACCACGGCACCGTCACGCTGGACAGCCGTGAGGGGGAGGGCACCACCTTTACCCTCCGCCTGCCGTTGGAAGCGTAAACGCGAAAATGCCCGCCTCTGCGGGCGGGCATACAAAAAAGACCACCCGATAGGGTGGCCTTTTTTATGTCACAAATGCGCCTTTGCGTGGGCGCAGATGGCGTCAAAGGTCTTCTGACTGATATCGTGTTCGATCTTGCAGGCATCTGTCTCCGCCGTGGCGGCATCGATGCCCAGCGCTATCAGGAATTTCGTCAGCGTGTGGTGCCGGTCCAGCATACGCTCGGCGATGGCCATACCGCTGGCCGTCAGGGTGATGAGTCCGTCCTTGTCCATCGTGATATAGCCGTTTTCCCGCAGCCGTTTGGTGGCGTAGGTCACGCTGGGTTTTGTCACGCCCAGATGCTCGGCTACGTCGATGGAACGGATGTAGCCGTGCTGCTGCTGCATCATCAGCATCGTCTCTAAATAGTCCTCGGAAGCGCGCAGTATCTGCATAAAAAGTGTCACCAACTTTCCCCAATACACTTTTAACAGCATACCACAATTTTCACAAACTTACAAGTGCGGTAAAAAAATTTCGTTCTCCCTATTGACAAAGAGGGTTTGAGGTATTAAACTGTGCCATAGGTTAAGGAGGGCTAACCGTCGCGGTCCGCCATGGACCGGGAAAGTCCTTTCAGAACCGCTTTTTTCAGACACGGGGTTAGCGCAAGCTAACCGTGAAACGGAGGGATACACATGATGCCTTTGATGCTGGCAGACGCCGGAACGGAGCAGCTCATCCATAAGGTGGGCGGCAGTCCGGAGGTAAAAAAGCACCTGGAGGACCTGGGCTTCACCCCGGGCAGCACCGTCACGCTGGTGTCCGCCATGGGCGGCAATGTCATCGTGAAGGTCAAGGAGTCCCGCGTGGCCATCAGCGAGGAAATGGCCCGCAAGATCATGGTCTGATAGCCGCGCCAAGCGGTTATTGCATTTGAGAAACAGAAATATCACATAGAAGGAGAGCAGAAGCATGAAAACATTGCGTGAAGTCAAGATCGGCGAGACCGTCAAGGTCGTCAAGCTCCACGGCGAGGGCCCCGTCAAGCGCCGTATCATGGACATGGGCATCACCAAGGGCGTGGAGGTCTATGTCCGCAAGGTAGCCCCCCTGGGCGATCCCATGGAGGTCACCGTCCGCGGCTACGAGCTGAGCCTGCGTAAGGCCGACACCGAAATGATCGAGGTCGAGTGATGACCTGCGGCGCCGTGTTCCGGTGCCGGAAATACGTCCGTTATTTAAATTCATCTGTATATAGGTTCAACAAGATTAACCGGAAGGAGAGACACTATGGAAAAACAGATAAAGATCGCGTTGGCAGGTAACCCCAACTCTGGCAAGACCACCCTGTTCAACGCGCTGACCGGCTCCAACCAGTTCGTGGGCAACTGGCCCGGCGTTACGGTGGAGAAGAAAGAGGGCAAGCTGAAGAAGCACGATGACGTGGCCATCATGGACCTGCCCGGTATCTACTCCCTGTCCCCCTACACCCTGGAGGAAGTGGTCGCCCGTAACTACCTGATCACCGAGCGCCCCGACGCCATCCTGAACATCATCGACGGTACGAACCTGGAGCGTAACCTGTACCTGACCACCCAGCTGACCGAGCTGGGCATCCCCGTGGTTATCGCCATCAACATGATGGACGTGGTCCGCAAGAACGGCGACAAGATCAACGTGGATGAGCTGAGCCGCGAGCTGGGCTGCAAGATCGTGGAGATCTCCGCCCTGAAGGGCGAGGGCATTATGGAGGCCGCCGAGGCCGCTGTGCAGGCCGCCAAGTCCACCAAGACCGTTCCTATGCACACCTTCTCCGGCCCCGTGGAGCACGCCATCGCCCACATCGAGGAGGCCGCCGTACATAACCTGCCCGAGGAGCAGCAGCGCTGGTACGCCATCAAGATCTTCGAGCGCGATGACAAGGTGCTGGATCAGCTGAAGATCGACCCGACCGTCATGGCCCACATCGAGGAGGACATCAAGGCCGCCGAGAAGGAGCTGGACGACGACGCCGAGAGCATCATCACCAACGAGCGCTATGTGTACATCGCCGAGATCATCAAGGCCTGCTACAAGAAGAAAAACGCCGGTCAGCTCTCCGCCAGCGACAAGATCGACCGGGTCGTCACCAACCGGTGGCTGGGCCTGCCCATCTTCGCGCTGGTCATGTTCCTGGTGTACTATATCTCCATGGTGACCGTGGGCTCCGCGGCCACGGACTGGGCCAACGACGGCCTGTTCGGCGACGGCTGGCACCTGTTCGGCATCGGCTCCGGTGAGTACAACGAGGTGTCCGAGGCGTATGGAAACGCGTCCCTGATCGTGGACGGCTACGAGGCCTACATCGAGGAGAACGGCGCTCTGGCCGCCGACGGCACCTTCACCTACGACGTGGAGGACGAGGAGACGCTGGCGGTCACCACCGAGACGGCGACGCTGGCCGACTATGAGAAAGCCAAGGCCACGCTGGACGAGATCGGCGACGAGCCTGACCCCGCCGACTACGGTGTGTGGGTGCCCGGTGTTCCTGTGCTGGTGGGCAACGCGCTGGAGTCCGCCGGTGCTGCCGACTGGCTGTCCGGCCTGATCCTTGACGGTATCGTCGCCGGTGTCGGCGCGGTGCTGGGCTTCGTGCCCCAGATGCTGGTGCTGTTCCTGCTGCTGGCGTTCCTGGAGGCCTGCGGCTACATGGCCCGTATCGCCTTCGTGCTGGACCGTATCTTCCGCAAGTTCGGCCTGTCCGGTAAGTCCTTCATCCCCATGCTGATCGGTACCGGCTGCGGCATCCCCGGTGTTATGGCCTCCCGTACCATCGAGAACGAGCGTGACCGTCGTATGACCATCATGACCACCACGTTTATCCCCTGCGGTGCCAAGGTGCCCTTTATCGCCATGATCGCCGGCGCCATCTTCGGCGGCAGCGCGTGGGTGTTCACCTCCGCTTACTTCATCGGCATGGCCGCCATCGTGATCTCCGGCATCATGCTGAAGAAGACCAAGATGTTCGCCGGTGACCCCGCTCCCTTCGTCATGGAGCTGCCCGCCTACCACTGGCCCACGCTGGGCAACGTCCTCCGCTCCATGTGGGAGCGCGGCTGGTCCTTCATCAAGAAGGCCGGCACCATCATCCTGCTGTCCACCATCTTCGTGTGGTTCACCAGCTACTTCGGCTGGGTGGATGGCACCTTCCAGATGCTGTCTGACGAGCAGATCGACTGCTCCATCCTGGCGGCCATCGGCGGCGCTATCGACTGGATCTTTGCACCTCTGGGCTGGGGCAACTGGCAGGCGGTCGTCGCCTCCATCACCGGCCTGGTGGCCAAGGAGAACATCGTGGGCACCCTGGGCGTCCTGTACGGCGGCGGCGACGGCAGCGTCTACGACGCTATGGCCGCGGCTTTCACCGGTATCACCGCTTACAGCTTCCTGGTGTTCAACCTGCTGTGCGCCCCCTGCTTCGCTGCCATCGGTGCCATCAAGCGCGAGATGAACAGCCGCAAGTGGACCTGGTTCGCCATCGGCTATCAGTGTGTGTTCGCCTATGTGATCGCGCTGATGATCAACCAGTTCGGCAACCTGTTCACCGGCAATGCCAACATCCTGGGCGTCATCGTGGCGGTGCTCCTGCTGGCCGGCATTATCTACATGCTGTGCAAGCCCTACAAGGAAGCCACCAAGCTGTCCGTGAAGTAAACTGTCCCCGTAATTACCCTCTTACCCCATAGAAAGGAGTGAACTTCCATGCTGCAATGGCTGACAGCGAATCTGGGCACGATCCTCATCAGTGCCGCCTTACTTGTCGTTGTGATCCTCATCATCCGCTACCTGCTGCGCCAGAAGAAGGCGGGAAAGTCCTCCTGCGGTGCCGGCTGCGCCCACTGCGCCATGCACGGCCAGTGCCACAGCCAGAGCTGCAAGCACTGAATAGAGCAGGGGGGAGGCATCGTCAGTGCCTCCCCCTGCGTCTAAAAGGAGATGTCACCATGACAGAAACCATCCTGAAGGTGGACGGCATGGCCTGCGGTATGTGCGAGAACCACATCAACGACACCGTCCGAAACAAGTTCTCCGTCCAGAAGGTCACGTCCTCCCACACCAAGGGTGAGACGGTGATCCTCTCGGAGCAGCCCCTGGACCAGCAGGCGCTGCGTGACGCCATCGCCGCCACCGGCTACACGGTCACAGCGGTGGACGCCCATCCCTACGAGAAAAAGGGCCTCTTTTCCTTCCACAGAAAGTGACCCGTCAAAGAAGCGCCCTCCCCCGGCGCTTTTTTGAAAACCGATAGTTAAATCACTCTAACCAAAGTTAGGAGAAGCTAACTACGTATCATCCGGAAGAAATGAGCAAAAATACCGTCGAGCAATATTCGGCGGCACGGAACAGAAAGGAAGTGCGATATGAGCGTCGTGATCTTAGGCGGCAACGAGTGCATGGAGCGTCGTTACAAGGACCTGTGTCAGTCCTACAAATGCTCCGCCAAGGTGTTCACCAAACCCTCCGGCGGCCTGAAAAACAAGCTGGGCAGCCCGGACCTGATGATCTTCTTCACCTCCACCATGTCCCACAAGCTGGTGCAGAGCGCGCTCAGCGAGCTGAAGGGCACGCCGACCCGTATTGAGCGCTGCCATACCAGCTCTCTGTCCGCCCTGCGGAGCATTCTGGAAAAACACGTCGGTTAAGGAGGAACCCCTATGTCCGAAGAAATGGTCGTGCGCCAGTGCGCCCCCACCCTGGCCGGTATCAAGACCGGAAGTCTCTTTCCCTGTCCCTGCACGGACCGGGATGCACTGCTGGACGAGGTGCGGCAGCTGAATCGCCGCCTCTCGCCCAAGGGCCTGTGCCTGCTGCCCCTTCGCTTTACCGAGGGCAGCGCCCTGCTGTACCTCTACCGCCCCGCCACTCTCCGCCGCGATCTCAGCGACGATCTGGCCCGCCGCCTGCTGGCGGAGGCCGGCTATGACGGCGGCAGCTGCGGCCGCTGTGTGGCCACGCTGATCCGCCGGTTCCGGCAGAGCGGTGAGTTCCCTCACGAGGTGGGGCTGTTCCTGAGCTATCCGCCGGAGGACGTGCGGGGCTTCGTGGACAACCGTGCCCGCAGCTACAAGTGCGCGGGGCTGTGGAAGGTGTACAGCGACGAGGCCCGGGCCCGGCGGCTCTTCACCCGGTTCAAGCGCTGCACGGACACATACTGCAAGCTCTGGCAGGCCGGCGCGACGATCGATCAGCTGGCTGTGGCGGGGTAACGATCGAAAGGAGAAACGACAATGAAAAAGACTGCTGTGATCTATTGGAGCGGCACCGGCAACACCGAGGCCATGGCCAATGCCGTGCTGGAGGGCATGACCGCCGCCGGCGCGGAGGCCAAGCTGCTGACGGTGGACCAAGTGAACACCGCCGAGCTGAACGGCTATGCCGCCATTGCCTTCGGCTGCCCGGCCATGGGCAGCGAGGTGCTGGAGGAGATGGAGTTCCAGCCCATGTTCGACGCCTGCAAGAACTGCCTGGGCGGTAAGGCCGTGGCTCTGTTCGGCTCCTACGGCTGGGGCGACGGCGAGTGGATGCGTTCCTGGGAAAAGGACTGCGCCGATGCCGGCGTGAACCTGGTCTGCGACAGCGTGATCTGCTGCGAGGCCCCGGATGACACCGCCCTGGATGCCCTGCGCGCCATGGGCAAGACCCTGGCAGCTTGAACGCTTTGCACCTCCTGCGCCGCCGCCTGCGGCAGCGCGGGCAGACGCTGCTGCCGCTGCTGGCCGCGCTCTCCGCCGCAGCGGTGGTATACAGATGAAAAGCACCCCTCAGGCCAGGCGGCCTGAGGGGTGCTTTTTTTACAGCCATTTCTTGTGCCTGAAGAACCACAGCAGTCCTGCCACCAGCAGTATGCTGGCGGCGATGATCACGGGATAGCCCCACTCCGACTGCAGCTCCGGCATGTTCACAAAGTTCATGCCGAACCAGCCGGTGATCAGCGTCAGCGGCAGGAACAGCACCGTCACGATGGTGAATACCCGCATCAGGTCGTTCTGCTGGATGGCCAGCTGGCTCTGATAGGCCTCCCGCAGCTGGGCCACCAGCTCCTGCAGCGCGCATACCTTTTGCAGATACCGGCCCGTCCGCCGCCCCAGCACCTCCAGCCGCGCCAGAATGTCGGCTTCGATCAGCCCGTTATCGTTGTCGCACATCTCATCGAAGATGGCGTCCAGCTGCTCATAGTACCGCTTCAGGTGCAGCAGCTCCCGCCGCCACGCGGCGATGCGCCGGGGCGCGTCGTCCTTGGCCTTGCCCTCCAGTATGGCGCTCTCGCCGCCGTTGATCTGGGCCTCCAGCTTTTCCAGATACACCATGTCACCCTTGAACAGCCCCGCAAAGAACCGGTACAGCAGCTGCTGGTCATTCAGCGGTCCGCCTGCGGTCAGCGTGTCCACCGCACCCTGCACATACTGCTGTGCCGCCTCGTTCCGGCAGAAGAAAAACAGGTCCTCCCGGTCAATGTACACCAGCACCTTGCCGCTTTTCCCGGCCTTCCGCACATCGTACCAGTCAAAGGCCAGCAGGTCGAAGTCGGCAAAGGCCTCAAAGCTCTCCGTCTGCAATTCACCCACATATTGAAATACGGCGGCGTCCATCTGCTCCGCCACCTGATCCATATCCTTCCACAGCAGCACGCTCCGCATATCGCCACCGTCCTTTCTCCCGCAGTATACCCCACCGCGTCCCCTTCGTCAAGTTGACTTTCCCGCGGCGGACTGGTACAATAGAGCCAGCGCAGCACCATTCTGAAACAAAGGAAGTGGTTTTATGCAGTTGACACCCCAGCAGCAGGCCCTGCTGGACGGCGCCCAGGGCGAGACCATGGCCAAGGTGGTCAAGACGCTGGTCATGTACGGCGATACCTTCGGCGCCCGGCATATGGTCCCCGTTACCAGTGAGTACGGCCACACCGTCATCTCCTTCGGCCTGGCGGTGATGAAGCCGGTCTACGACCTGTACGACCGTCTTATCGAGTCCGGCCTTACCAGCGGTCAGAAATTCACTGCTGACCCCCTGCCCCTGGATAAGCACGTCCCCACCAGCCTGTTGGAGGACATCGTCTTCCGCAAGATCATGTACACCCAGCAGGACCGGTATGAGCAGCAGCTGAAAAAGCTGGGCATCACCGCCGATAACGCCTATACCTGTACCTGCTATCTGGATCAGGTGGGCAACACCCCCAAACAGGGTGATATCCTCAGCTGGGCGGAGTCCTCCGCCGTGGTCTACGCCAACTCCGTCCTGGGCGCCCGCTGCAACCGCAACAGCGGTATGCTGGAGCTCATGGGCAGCATCGCCGGCTTCGTGCCGGAGTTCGGCCTGCTCACCGACGAGGGCCGCAAGGCCCATTGGCTGGTGGAGGTCAAATGCACCCGCCGGCCCGAGGCCCAGCTTCTCGGCTCCGCCATCGGCATGAAGGTCATGGAGGACGTGCCCTACGTCCGGGGACTGGACACGTGGCTGGGCACGGAGCTGAACGACGAGAACCGCGCCTACCTCAAGGACTTCGGCGCGGCCACCGCCTCCAACGGCGCCGTGGGCCTGTACCATGTGGAGCACCTGACCCCCGAGGCAAAACAGCAGGGCGAGGCCCTGCTGCGGGAGGGCTATCGGACCTACATCATCGATGACGCCGAGCTGGAGCGCGTGAAGCGCAGCTATCCCGTCATCTGGAAGGACCCTGCCGCCGCGCCGCAGCTGTGCTTCGTGGGCTGTCCTCACCTGACGCTGGAGCAGCTGAAGGACTGGACGGCGAAGCTCACCGATGCCCTGCGGGCGCAGAACCGCCTGCAGGTGGCCGTTCCCACCGTGTTCACCGCTGCCCCGGCGGTGCTGGACGCCTTCAAGGACACCGTGGAGGGCTACAAGCTGCAAAGCATGGGTGTGATCCTCAGCTACATCTGCCCGCTGATGTACATGAACAACCCCCTCTGCAAGAAGAAGGCGGTCATCACCAACTCCAATAAGCTCCGCACCTACACCAGCGCCCGGTATTATACCGACGCGGAGATACTGGACATCCTCGCCGGAAAGGAGGGACGCTGATATGCAGCAGTTCAAGGGCCGCGTGGTGGTCCCCGGCACCTGCACCGCCGAAGCGCTGGTCAGCCATGGCGGCTTCAACACCCTGGCCAGCTACCAGATGGCCATGATGTTCGGCGACAAGCAGGTCAAGTGCGGCGACCAGAATAACCCCGACATCTACAAGAAGCCCATGATCGGCAAGGCCCTCTGCCTGCCCCAGACCATCGGCTCCACCACCGGCGGCATGGTGCTCTTTACCGTCTGCTCCCACGGCAAGCAGCCCGCCTGTATGCTCTTCTCCCTGCCCATCGACTCCCTGGCCGCCTCCGGCGCCATTCTGGGCGATGTCTGGACCGACAGCAAAATGCCCGTGGTGGACTCCCTGGGCGATGAGTTCCTGCAATATGTGCAGACCGGCATGACCGTCACCGTGGGTGACGACGGCCTGGTCACCGTGGAGGACTGACATGAACGATATCTACACCAAAAAGCCCGAGGAGTGCGCCTACTCCTTCACCCAGCACACCGCCTGCGAGTTCTTCCCCTGCCACAAGACCACCCACCCGGAGGACTTCAACTGCCTGTTCTGCTACTGCCCGCTGTATACCCTGGGCAGCAAGTGCGGCGGCAACTTCAGGTACCTGGAAAACGGCGTCAAGGACTGCTCCGACTGCCTGCTGCCCCATGGCCGCGGCAGCTACAGCTACGTCATATCCAAGTTCCCCGAGCTGATGGAACTGGCCAAGAAAAACCGATAAGAAAAGAGACGGCGTGAGCCGTCTCTTTTTTCATCATTATTCCAGCAGCAGCTCGTGGTCGCCCTTGTTGCAGATATAGTAGACATGATAGCCAATGGGCGCGCCCTTCTGCCCGCTGGAAGCAGGTTTTGAAGGGGGTTCGCGAATCAAAATGGCGCTAACCCAGCCAGCCTGTAATTTGATGACGGTGTTGTCGGGGAATGTTATTTCATCATGGAAATCATTGGGTTCGTGCCCTACATCCACATAGTCACCAGTCAACATGCCGGAGAGTTGCAATTCCGCGTAATACGCCCGCACGTTGGCCATGTCGGCGGCCACCTTGGCCTTGTGCAGGCTGCCGTTGAACACGGGGATGGCAATAGCCGCCAGCACAGCGATGATCGCCACCACGATCAGCATTTCCATCAATGTAAAGCCGCGGTTCCGTTTCATAGTCTATACCCTCCGGAATCGTTTTTTTTGATAAGGTTTCCATATTATACCCTACCGACGCCCGGATTGCAACCCTATTTTCCCGTCACTACCTCCGCAAATCCCTCTCCGAACACCCGCACGGCCTTCAGCGCCTCGTCCAGCGAGTTCCCCGCCGCGCCGATCTCCACCAGCAGGCTACCGGGTGTGAAGTATTCATTGTAGTCCGAATTCCGCAGCGTCAGCGGCCGCATCAGCGTGGGATAGCGCTCCGTCAGGTGCTGCTGCACCGCCACGGCGAATTTCAGGTTCTCCTGCCAGCCCTCCCAGCTGCTGCCCATCACCAGGCTCACCTGCGCGCAGTCCGGGTCCTCCCGCGTTACCACCTTGTACTGGTGCCCGGCCTTGTCCTCCAGCGCGTCCCGGTGCACATCCAGAATGAACCCGATGCTGGGGTATTTCTCCATATACGCCTCGATGGCGTCCTCCGCCCGGTAGTACGCCCCGTTGTACTCCGGGTCGTCATACAGCGCCCGGTCGTGCAGCACCGATATCCCGTAGCCCGACAGCACCCTCGCCAGCTCGTCGCCCACCCGTATCACGCTCACGCTGGCATCTGCCGTCCGAAAGCTCCCCGTGTCCTCGTATTCCTCCCCCGGCGGCATGGTGTACGCCTCGCTGCCGTGGGTGTGGACGATCAGCACCTGCGGCGCGTCCTCGCCCAGCGCCGCCGCGAACGTCCCGTCAAACACGATGCCCGCCACCGTCTGGCGCGAGCTGTTCTTGATGAACACGTCCCCCACCCGGGTGTACCCGTTCTCGTCCGCCGCCACCACCGACAGCGGCCTCGATTCCCCCTGCCCGCCGGTGTTCTCCGTCTGTTCCGTTGTTGGGCCCTCCGGTGTTTCCACCGGGGCGGGGGAGGGCGTCTCCTCCGCGTTCCGGGGCGTCTCTGCCTGCGTCACCTGCGTCTCCGCCGCCAGCAGCATCGGCGACTGCCGCAGCACTGTCAGCACCGGCAGCGGCAGCGAGTCCGCCGCCCACAGGTCCCCCAGCTCCCATTGTACCAGCCGCTGCGCCAGTGAGCTGTCCCGCACCGCCTGTGCCGCCGCCCGCAGGTCCTGACTCCCCGCGCACACCGCCGCCAGCCACAGCACGAACGCCCCGCACACCGCCGCCGCGCCCCGCCGCCATTTCACAAGCCCCACCGCCTTTCAGACAAGCCTATGTCCGGACAAGCCAAAAAATACCAACCATAACTTCCACTAATGTCTCCCACACTGATTTGTTATGCCAACATCTGGATATTCCCGTTGCCTTTCGCGACACTTTCTGGTAGGATAGTCATACAACAGAGCCTGCATGCCGCAAAATTTTCTCAACAAGAAATTTTACGGCATACGGGTCCGGGAAAGAAATATGTGAGCCATAGAAGGAGGAACCGCCATGAAGAGACGACTGCTCCCCATCCTGATGACCCTGGTATTGGTATGCGCGCTGCCCATATGGGCAGCTTTTGTTACATCGGGGGATGTAACAAATCCCCTGGTGTGCACCGCCGGCGCGACGTCGTCGGAAGAAAGTGCCGTAGATAAGCTGAAACTTGCCATATCCAGGGGCGTAGATGCCCAGCTGACAGAGGATATCGAGATTACCCAAACTCTGTATGTTGAGAGATCTATGACCATCGACCTGAACGGCCATGTGCTCAAAATGACCGGTAATAGCAGTGTGCTCCGGGTGAAAAAGGACGGTCCGCACCCTGTGACCCTGACCATCACGGACAGCCGTCCCCAAAATCCACATGGATCCTATACGGGTTTGCCTGCCGGCGGTGTCATCACCGGCGGAAAGGGAACGGACGCGGGGGGGAGTATTCACTTTGTTGGGGGAGCCGTATTCCTGGAGAATGGTACAACGCTGAAGCTGGAGGGCGGCACGCTTACCGGAAACAGCGGCAGCAGCATCTATATCGGTGGGGCGACCCTTGTAATGTCCGGCGGCACGATCACCGGAGAAACTGTCGGCGTACATAATAATGTGGGGACCTTCACAATGACCGGCGGCCGCATCACAGGGTGCAGTGACAGGGGCGTATATGTGTACAATGGGAATATGACCATGTCCGGCACGGCGTATATCGGTGAAAATCCGAATGCCAGAAGAGAAGATATTTACGCATATGAGCCGGATCATAAACATACCGACTTGTCCGTCGAAGGCGGTACCATTGAGGGAAAGGTGCGTATAATATTCCTCGAGAGCTTACACCCGACACAAGATGACTTGAAAGCGGTGGCCAATTCCGTTGTGAAAGAGCAGTGTGTGTTTAACGGGCATATTAAAGTGGGAATAGACGATCGGGCAGGTACCAGCGTGGACTACAACAGCGTCAATTTTATTGACGAGGTCGCTAAGACAAGGACCCGCAAGCTTGTTTTGCAGCCTAATGCAGTTGAGGAGCCGGAAACTCCCGCCACAGTGAATGGCCAGGCCTTTATGTACTGGGCGAAAGAGGGCGTTTCCGAAGCGTGGGATTTTAACACCGAAATAGAAGTGCCGCTGACGCTGTATGCCGTGCGGACACCGGCCTCCTCCTCCGGCTATTACTACTACCCTACCACCGATACTAAGGTCGACGATGCCAAGGATTCTCCCAAGACCGCCGACCCCGGCGTAGCCCTCTACGCCGCCCTGTCTCTCCTGTCCCTGACAGGCCTGACCTGCACCGCCAGAAAGAAATTCTGAGCACATAAAAAATGAGCACCCGGAGGGGTGCTCATTTTTTTATGCCTGAAACCAGCGCCACGGCGTCTCCTGCGGCGGCGCCAGCTCAAACGCCATGGCCTCTCCCGTCTCCGGGTGCCGGAACGCCACGCCTGCCGACCACAGCGCGATGGGTGTGTCCGCCTCCGCCGCGTCTCCGTACCGCCGGTCGCCCACCAGCGGCATCCCTCGTGACGCGAACTGTACCCGGATCTGGTGCGTTCGCCCCGTCAGCAGTCGGACCCGCACCAGCGCGTATCCCGCCCGCCGGTCCAGCACCCGGTACCGCAGCCGCGCCTCCCGCACGTCCTTCCCCGGCCCCTCGGCCACATAGGTCATCCGCCGCGTCTTGTCCCGGCCCAGCAGGTCCGTCAGCTCTCCCTCGTCCGCCTTCGGCATTCCCCGCACCACCGCCAGATACGTTTTCTCGAATTCCCCCTCCCGTATCTGCCGTGACAGCTCCCCGGCGGCGTAGGCGCTCCGTGCGAACACCATCAGTCCCGCCACCGGCGCGTCCAGCCGGTGTACCGTCCGTATGCACGCAGTGTGCAGCGTCTGCCGCAGCAGCGCAGGCATCCCGCCCGGTTGATCCACCGACACCACCCCTGCCGGCTTTACCGCCACCACGATCCGCTTATCCTCATACACGATATCCATGCTGCGCCCCTTCCGTACCTGTTTTTGCCGTGCCTGACACATAGCTTACATATCCCTATAACATCCTCTGCACTAAGGTATCATAAGCGTACAAGAAAAGTAAAGTAAAAGTGACACAAAAAGCAAGAAAAAATACTTGACAGGACGGGTCTAATGCGTTAGACTAAAAACAGGTCTACTACATTCGACCAAGGAGGAAAACCCTGTGGAAACACCGAAAATTTTTGACAGTGAGCTGCGCTTCTGCGAGATACTGTGGTCCCATGAGCCTATAAAGAGCAGCGAGCTGGTCCGCCTCTGCGCCGAGGAGCTGGGCTGGAAAAAATCCACCACCTACACTGTGATCAAGCGTCTCGCCGAGCGCGGCGTGGTGCACACGGAGAACGCCGTCGTCACCGCGCTGGTACGGCGGGAGGACGTGCAGCGCGCGGAGAGCCGCGCCTTTATAGCCCACAACTTCCACGGCAGCTTGCCGGCATTTCTGACGGCTTTCATGGGAAATTCAAAACTTTCCAAAGAGGATGCCGATGTGCTCCACGCCATGATCGACCGCTTCGAGCAGAAGAATTCCGGACGTAACTGAACCGCGCTGCGGCATACAGTGTTATGCCCTGTGCCATAAAGGAGAAGAAAATGAATAGCCTGTTTACCTCCGTATTGGAAATTTCCTGGCAGGCGGGCCTCATCGCGCTGGCGGTGATGGCGGTGCGGCCGCTGCTGCGCCGTGCGCCCCGCCGGGCCGTGTGTATGCTGTGGCTGCTGGTAGCCCTGCGGCTGCTGCTTCCAGCCCGATTGACAGTAGAGAGCCCCGTCAGCCTCCAGCAGCCCGAAAGCCCGCCCATCCAGGCCTATCAGGAGCTTCGCCAGCAGGAAAAGGTCTATGTTTCCACCCCGCCGGAGCAGCGCCCGGAAATGGCGGGACCCGCTGCGGCACAAGGCTTTGCGCTGCTGGATCAGCTGCCCGCCATCTGGCTGACGGGCGTGGGCTGCATGGCGCTGTACATGGCCCTCAGCCTGCTGCGTATGCGCTGGCGGCTCCGCGCCGCCCCCCGCATACAGGACAATGTCTATCGCTGTACCGACTGGTCCACGCCCTTCGTGCTGGGCGTGCTCGCGCCCCGCATTTATGTGCCGGAAACCGTGTCGGAGCAGGACTTTCCCCAGGTGCTCGCCCACGAAAGGTGCCATATCCGCCGCTGGGACCATGTGTGGAAACCGTTGGCGTTTCTGCTGCTGGCGGTCAACTGGTTCAACCCGGTCCTCTGGGCGGCGTATGTCCTGCTGGGCCGCGACATGGAGCGCGCCTGTGATGAAATGGTGTTGAAAAACGCCACGCCCGCCCAGCGGGCCGCATACTCCCGCGCACTGGTGTCCTGCGCCGCCCAGCCGAAAATGGCGGCGGTGTGCCCGCTGGCCTTTGGCGAAGTAGCTGTGAAAGAAAGGGTGAAGAACGTGCTCAACTATAAGAAGCCCGCCCTCTGGGCTGTCATCCTGCTGGTCGTCGCGGCGGCCATCATCGGCGTGTGCCTGCTGACAAAGCCCGCCGGAAAGGACGCCGGAGTGCCGGACGCGGAGACGCTGTACGCCCTGCGGACGGAGTATATCGGCGACAATGCCGCCGTCAGCGGCATACTGGACGCGCTGGGCTTCCGGGCGGCCGGCGCTGCCGGCGATGGTCAGGCGTATACCTACTCCTTTGAGGTCGAAACGGCCAGCGAGCCCTACGGCGTGGTGGTGCGCTACGCCTTTACAGGCGCGCTGCCGCAGCGCAGCGCGGAGTGGAACCGGCAGATGGCGCAGCGGGGCTATATCGCGCTGGCACTCATCGACAACGCGGAGTGGCTGCGGTGGGAGGACATCGGTGCGGAAGGGGAGACCCCTGTGTCCGGCACGGTGTACGCCGGGGACTATGTGGCGGCGGACTACAACGCCGTGCGGGAGAGCGCGGCGGGTCTGCAAGCGCTGATGGATGTTTTACAGGCGCGTTTGGAGGACGGCTCCATCGTCTACTATCCCGGCGACGCCCTGCCGGACTTCACGAAGATCACCCCGTGGCCCATACTGGGCGAGGACGGCGTGGTCAGTGCAAAGGCGGAGGATTACGGTATTGTGTATGACGCGGCGCAGCTGCCGGACTGGGAGACCGTTCCCCTGAGCTATCTGTGCGCCTACTATCTGAACGCGGACGGGGCGTATGCCGAGGGCGCCATGGACGTGCTGGCGCAGCGGTATAGCCAGCTGCCGCAGCAGGTGCGGAGGTATATCTGGACTCTGTCCGGGCAGGCCGACCCCCGTGGGAACGGCGACGCGGCGGAGGCGCTGCTGCGGGATATTTCCCGGTACATAACGTCCCAACTGACCGGCGGGCTGCCGGTGACCGTCAGCTACGAGAAGGATCAGCTGAGCATTGCCGTGACGGAGGTCTATTCCGTGGTGTACCGCACGGTGAAGTACGACGAGAATTACAGCGAGGACATCCCGGTGTATGAGGTGGGCAGCGGCGCGCAGCTGTCCGTGATAAAGGGTGAGGGCTTCACCCTGTACGGGCGCTACACAAGTGAAAACAGGCTGCTGCATGACGGAGAGGTCATCGACCTTGCGCAGGCGTATACCGGTATCGGCATGGACGGCCTGTATAACGTACAGTTCCGGTATATCGACCGGACGGAGGCGGCGCGTCAGGACACGCTTACCTTCAACGACAACGGCGCGGGGTTGGTTTCTTATCCCGCTGCGTGGTACAGCGGAAGCGGCTATAGCATCTGCATCCTCGCCGATGGGTGGCACCGGCTTACTCCCATGGACGGCTGGAACGACGCGACGGTGGATGGCTCACCTGTCCTCAACGGCAAGCCTGTCGAGGTCTGGGAGAGCACCGAGGACATCTTCGCGCGGCTTTATGTGGCGCATCTGGGCGCTATGACGCTGAAGGAGGCGCAGGACTGGGCCATCGGCGCGGCGGGGAGCAGCTTTGCCCTCATCGAGAGCAAGCAGGGGGATATGTCCGGCACGGACGGCACCGGGAACCAGGACTGGACGGCGGCTTTCCGCGGCTCGGACACAGAGCGGTTCGCGGTCATCAAGACCTATCCCGTGGCGCAGACGGAGCATCTGGGATATGCACTCAACGCCATGGCGGACACGTTTACGGTGCAGTGAACAAGAAAAAAGCCACCCCATCGGGGTGGCTTTTTCTTGCCCGTTTTTAGCCGTGGTAGTAGCGTTTGGCGCAGAAGTCGCGCTCTACGCGTACCTTGCCGGTGTCGGTGAGCCAGTCGGTGAAGTTGGCGAAGTTGCGCTCCACGATGCTGAATTTCAGCTCCTGCCGGGTGCGGATGTTCTCCCGCTGGCAGAAGGCGTATATCCAGTCGGAGAACGTCATGCCGTCGGTGAGGTCGTCCAGCAGCTCACGCTCCTTGCGGTGGATGAAGGCGATGTTGCTGTCGATGAGGGCAGACAGCTCCGCGCGGTCGGCGACGACCTGTTTGTGGGCGAGGATATAGGCGGGGTAGTCCGTGGCGCGGAGGGAGGCCTTGCTCTCCAGATCCCTGGCGACGAACATACTGGTGGGCAGCTTGGCGCCGTCGATCAGCGCCTGGTCGATGAGGCAGTCGCCCAGATAGGCCGCGCCGTCCGGCGTGACAAAGCCCATCTGGCCTGCCGAATGGCCGGGGAGAGACAGTACGCCGAACCGGGCGCCGTCTACGTCGATGTGGTCCTCCTGGGGGAAGATGACTCGATCTGCGGTGAAGCACTCCTCCAGAAACAGCTCACGGCTTTTGCCGTAGGTCAGGGCCACGTAGTTGGCGCGGTAGCTGTCCGGGTTCACAGAGATACCGGCTTCGATCAGGGAGATGGCGGCTTTCGCGCCGTATCGCTCCTGCAAATACCGGACGTTGCCGGTGTGGTCGAAGTGGGCGTGGGAGCAGAGAATGGCGCGCAGACGCCAGCCGCTGCCGTCGATGAGCGCGGTCAGGCCGGCTCTGTCCAGCTTGGCGTAGCCGGTGTCGATGAGCACCACATCCCGGTCATTGAGCTTATAAACGGGCAGCAGAGCGGTGGCGGCGACGGCCGCATATGTATTGCCCAGCACGTGCAGAAGTTCCATGAAAATCAGCCTCCGGAAAAATGTTTTTTCCATTATACACCGCCGGTGGAAAAAAACAAAGCCTTTCGTTTTGCATCATGCGCCGCAGGCGCAGAGCACGCGGGATCCGCAAAAAAGAATTCAGAAAAATTTTCGATTTTCCCCCTATGCAAAACGGGAGAAATAAGGTAAAATACCTGATAGAAAATTAGGGAGGAACGGCGATGGAGCAACCAGTATTCAAGCGGGTGCTGCTGAAGATCAGCGGCGAAGCGCTGGCCGGCGATAAGCACTTCGGTCTGGACTTTCAGGTCATGGGCCGGGTGGCGGACGTTATCAAGCAGTGTGTGGACATGGGTGTGCAGGTGGGTATCGTCATCGGCGGCGGCAATTTCTGGCGCGGCGTGAAGGACGGCGAGGGACACATCGAGCGCACCCGGGCCGACCACATGGGTATGCTGGCCACGGCCATGAACTGCATGGCCATGGCGGACGTGCTGGAGCAGAAGGGTGTGGACGTGCGTGTGCAGACGGCGCTGGAGATCCGGGCCGTGGCGGAGCCGTATATCCGCGCCAGGGCCATTCGGCACCTGGAAAAGGGGAGAGTGGTCATTTTTGGCTGCGGCATCGGCTGCCCGTTCTTCTCCACCGACACGGCGGCGGTGCTGCGGGCGGCGGAGATCGACGCGGACGTCATCCTGCTGGCCAAGAATATCGACGGCGTGTACGACAGCGACCCGGCCAAGAATGCCGATGCGGTGAAGTTTGACAGCATCACCTACGACGAGGTGCTCAAGCGGCACCTGGCTGTGATGGACTCTACCGCCACCAGCCTGTCCATGGATAACCATATCCCGGTATTGGTATTTGCCCTGAAAGACCCGGAGAATATCATCCGCGCCCTGCGCGGCGAAAAAATCGGAACGATCGTGAAGGAGGACTGACCCATGTTGAAGGACGAGTACAAGGTTTACGAGGAAAAAATGAAGAAGAGCATTGAATCCGTGATGAGCGACTTCGACACCGTGCGTGCCGGCCGCGCCAACGCTTCCGTGCTCAACCGCATCAGTGTGGACTATTACGGTACCCCCACGCCCATCCAGCAGATCGGCTCTATCGGCTCGCCCGACCCGCGGACGCTGGTCATTACCCCTTGGGATGCCAGCATTCTGAAGGGTATTGAAAAGGCCATTCAGGAGTCCGACTTGGGCATCAACCCCCAGAACGACGGTAAGTGCATTCGTCTGGCTTTCCCCCAGCTGACCGAGGAGCGCCGTAAGGAGCTGGTCAAGCAGATCCACAAGTACGCCGAGAACGGCAAGGTGGCTGTGCGGAATATCCGCCGGGATGCGATGGATAACTTCAAGAAGCAGCAGAAGGCGTCCGAGATCACCGAGGACGAGCTGAAGATCGCCGAAAAGGACCTGCAGAAGCTGACCGATGACAGCTGCAAGGAGATCGACAAGATCCTGGACAACAAGGAAAAGGAATTGATGTCTGTTTAATGGGACTGTTTACGAAGAAAACGCCCCATACGGCGGGGGAGGTGGACAGGAGCCGCCTTCCCCGCCATATCGCTGTTATTATGGACGGCAACGGCCGCTGGGCGAAAAAACGCGGCCTGCCCCGCACGGTGGGGCACAAGGCGGGGGCAGAGGTGTTCCGCGACATCGCAACCTACTGCAAGGAACTGGGCGTGGAATACCTGACGGTGTACGCCTTCTCCACAGAGAACTGGAAGCGGCCCGCCGATGAGGTGAATACCATCATGGGCCTGCTGGAGCAGTATCTGCGGGAAGCTATCGACACCATGGAAAAGGAGCACATCCGCCTGCGGTTCTTCGGCGACCTCAGCGCACTGTCCCCGGAGCTGCAGGCGCTGGCGCATGAGACGGACGACATCTCCGGCCGCTATGCGGGGTTCCAGGCCAATGTGTGTCTGAATTACGGCGGCAGGGCGGAGATACTGCGGGCGGCGCGGCTGTGCGCGGAGCAGGGGGTGGACTGGACGGAGGAGAACCTCTCCGCCAATATGTACTCTGCCGGTATCCCCGACCCGGAGCTGATCATCCGCCCCAGCGGCGAGATACGGCTGAGCAATTTCATGCTGTGGCAGTGTGCCTACAGCGAATTCTATTTCTGCGACACGCTGTGGCCGGATTTTACCCGGCAGGATATGGACAGAGCGATCATCGACTATCAGCGGCGGGATCGCCGGTTCGGCGGCGTAAAGTGAGGTGACGACCATGAAACAGAGAATACTGGTGGCGATCATCGGCGTGCCGGCACTGATCGGCGTGCTGTGCTTCGCACCGGATTGGGCCACGGCGGTGCTGGTGGCGGCGCTGTGCGTCATCGGCTGCCATGAGTTCATGGCGGCCGCCGCGCCGGAGAAAGCGGCGCACTGGTGGGGGCTGGCGGCCACGCTGGCGGTGTTCACCGTGTTCACGGTGTATTTCAGCGGCGGTGACTTCACGGGTACCGCCATACATACGATCATGGTATGGCTGCTGGCGGCGCTGATCGTGGTGATGTTCATCGCGGCGGTGCAGGCCTTCGGCAAAGACGACGAGCTGGATTTTCCGGATATCAGCGCTATGGCGGTGTCCGGATTGGTGATCCCGCTGGCGCTGGGCTGCCTGGTGCGGCTGCGGATGCTGGAATACGGCGCCGGACTGGTGCTGATCCCGCTGGTGTCGGCGTTTATGAGCGACTCTCTGGCGCTGTTCGGCGGTATGCTGTTCGGGAAAACAAAGCTGGCGCCCAGAGTCAGCCCGAAGAAGACACGGGAGGGTGCGGTCAGCGGTCTGGTGGGCGGCATGGTGGGAATGATCCTGTTCCGGATATTCTTCTTCCTATGTACGGAGGTGCAGCTGCACATCGGCTGGTGTGTGCTGTTGGGCTTCGTGGGCGCGGTGCTGGGGCAGCTGGGCGACCTGAGCTTCTCCTGCGTGAAGCGGCAGTGCGGCATCAAGGACTACGGACGGCTGCTGCCGGGCCACGGCGGCGTGCTGGACCGGTTCGATAGTGTGATCTTCGCTGCACCGGTGACGTGGATGCTTATCAACGCTGTGACGCTGTATTGAGGAAGGACCTATGACGAAAACCATCGCCCTGTTGGGCGCTACCGGCTCCATCGGGCGGCAGACGCTGGAGGTGGCCGGGGAGCTGGGCCTCCGTGTGGCGGCGCTGACCGCCAATACACAGGTAGACCTGTTGGAGCAGCAGGCGCGGCAGTATATGCCGCGCCTTGCGGTGCTGTATGACGAAAATGCGGCGCTGGCACTGAAAAAACGGCTGCGGGGGACCGGCATTGAGGTCATGGCAGGGGAGGAGGGCCTGTTGGCTGCCGCCGCTATGACCGAGGCGGACACGGTGGTGACTGCCGTGATGGGCAGCGTGGGGCTGCGTCCCACACTGGCGGCGATCCAAAAAGGCAAGCGCATCGCGCTGGCCAATAAGGAAACGCTGGTGTGCGCCGGTGAGCTGGTGATGGACGCGGCGGAGAAATACGGCGCGGAGATCGTGCCGGTGGACAGTGAGCACAGCGCGGTGTTTCAGTGCTTGCAGGGCTGCCGGGACCGGGGTGAGGTGCGGCGTATCCTGCTGACCTGCTCCGGCGGGCCGTTCTACGGAAGGACCTTCGACGAGCTGGAGCACATGACGGCGGCGGATGCCCTGCGCCATCCCAACTGGCACATGGGACCGAAGATCACGGTGGACTCCGCCACACTGATGAACAAGGGACTGGAGATCATCGAGGCCATGCGGCTCTATCGCCTGCAGGTGGAGCAGGTGCAGGCGGTGATACACCGCCAGAGCATCGTGCATTCGCTGGTGGAGTTCCGGGATGGGGCGCTGCTGGCGCAGCTGGGCACGCCGGATATGAAGCTGCCCATCCGCTATGCCATGACGTATCCCTACCGGGCCGAGAGCCCGGATAAGCCGCTGGATCTGCTGACCTGCGGCGCACTGACCTTTGCCGAGCCAGACGAGAGGGCGTTCCCCTGTCTGCGTCTGGCACGGTATGCGGCAGCGGTGGGCGGCACCGCCTGCGCCATACTCAACGGCGCCAACGAGGCGGCCGTGAGAATGTTTCTGCGGGGTGAGATCGGCTTTAACGATATCTCCCGGCGGGTGGAGCGCGCGTTGGAACGGGTGCCGGTGCAATATCAGCCAGGCCTTGCGGATATACTGGAAGCAGACAAGGCGGCGCGGCGCGCTGCCCTGTGACATCCGGAAAAGGAGCTTGCATACATGATCGTATATATCATAGCGGCCCTGCTGGTGTTCGGTATTTTGATCGCCGTCCATGAGCTGGGGCATTTTCTGGCGGCCAAGGCCTGCGGCGTGCGGGTCAACGAGTTCGCCATCGGCATGGGACCGGTGCTGTGGAAGAAGCAGCGGGGGGATACCCAGTATTCTCTGCGGGCTTTTCCGGTAGGCGGTTTCTGTGCCATGGAGGGGGAAGAGGAGGATTCTGACGATCCGGCGGCGCTGAACCGCCAGGGCTTTTGGAAAAAGCTGATCATTTTTGCCGCCGGCGCGGCCATGAATTTTCTGGCGGGGCTTATTATCATCTTCTGCCTGTATGCGCCGGCGCAGGGGTTCTATCAGCCGGTGATCTCCGGCTTTGCCGAGGGTTGTCCGTTGGAGAGCGCCGACGGCTTGCAGACCGGGGACCGGCTGGTGTCCATCGATGGGGAGCGCGTGTACATTTACAGCGACGTGAGCCTGCTGCTTGGCCTGAATAAGACTGGCACATTCGACCTGGTGGTGGACCGCGGCGGGGAGAAGGTGCGCCTGGACGACTTTGCCATGACGAGACAGACGTATACCGATCAAAGCGGAAATGTGTACAGCGGCTACGGAATATACTTCGGTGCGGCGGCGGCCACCTTCGGCGACAAACTGGCCTACACCTGGAACAACGCCGTGGATTTCGTGCGTCTGGTGCGGCTGAGCCTGCAAATGCTCTTTACCGGGCAGGCGGGCCTGCGGGATCTGAGTGGTCCGGTGGGGATCGTGTCCACCATGGTACAGGTAGGTGAGCAGGCGGAGACGACCCAGGCGGCGGTGGAGAACATCGCCTACATCGCGGCGCTGATTGCAGTGAACCTGGCGGTGATGAACCTGCTGCCCCTGCCGGCGCTGGACGGCGGGCGGATATTCTTCCTGATCATCAACGCGGCAGCCATGCTGCTGTTCCGGAAGCAGATACCGGCAAAATATGAGAACTATATCCACTTCGCGGGACTTATTCTGCTGCTGGCGCTGATGGTGGTGCTGGTGTTCAGCGACGTGGGAAAGCTGATCCACTGAGGAGGCGGGGACGGTGACAAGACGCATACAGGTGGGCGCGGTACCGGTGGGCGGCGGCGCGGCCGTAAGCATACAGTCCATGTGCAATACGCCCACGGAGGACGTGAACGCCACGGTGCGGCAGATACAGCGCCTGGAGCAGGCTGGCTGCGAGATCGTGCGTGTGGCGGTGCCCACGGAGGAGGCCGCACGGGCCATTCCGAGCATCAAGGCGGCTATACACATCCCGCTGGTGGCGGATATCCACTTTGATTACCGGCTGGCGCTGCTGTGTGTGGACGGCGGTGTGGATAAAATACGCATCAACCCCGGCAACATCGGGTCGAAGGACCGCGTGCGGGCCGTGGCCGACGCCTGCCGGGAGCGGGGCATTCCGATCCGTGTGGGCGTCAACGGCGGGTCGCTGGAGAAGGACCTGGTGCAAAAATACGGCGGTGTGACCGCCGAGGCATTGGCCGAGAGTGCACTGGGCCATGTGCACCTGTTGGAGGAATGCGGCTTCGGGAATATCTGTATTTCCGTGAAATGCTCCCGGGTGCCGGTAAATATGGCGGCCTACGAGCTGCTGCACGAAAAGGTGGACTATCCGCTGCATCTGGGCGTCACCGAGGCCGGCACACCGGAGATGGGGGTGCTGAAGTCGGCCATCGGCATCGGCGGACTGCTGTGTCGGGGTATCGGCGATACGCTGCGGGTGAGCCTGACTGCCGACCCGGTGGAAGAGGTAGTGGCCGCCAAGCGTATTTTGCAGGCCTGCGGTCTGCGGCGGACGGGGCCGGACCTGATCGCCTGCCCCACCTGCGGGCGGACGAAGTATGATATGCTGCCTATCGCCCGGGAGGTGGAACGGCGGCTGAAGAACTGTGACAAGCCCATCACCGTGGCAGTGATGGGGTGTGTGGTCAATGGACCGGGTGAGGCCGCTGCTGCGGATGTGGGCATCGCCGGAGGCAAGGGCGAGGGATTGCTGTTCACTAAGGGAAAGGTCCTGCGGAAGGTGCCGGAGGACCAGCTGGTGGACGCGCTGTTCGAGGAGATCGACAAGCTGTGACAAGAGATACGATAGGGGAGAGACATGGCGGAGAGAGTACCGTTTTTTACGCTGTTTGAGAGCTTTCAGGCGCCGCGGCAGCTGCGCCTGCTGCTGCACGATGCCTGCATCATCAGCGGCGCGCTGGATATGGCGGGCCGGACGCTGGAGGTGCAGATAGAGAGCAGTGAGACACTGCCCCAGGCGGCGCAGGACGCCCTGCAGCAGATGCTGGCGCAGCAGTATGATCTGCGGCAGGTGCTGCTGCATTTCTGCGGCACCGGCGAGCAAAAGGGCGACAACGGGGTGATCTGGGGCAAGACGATCACCGGAAAGCTGACGCCTATCGGCGAACTGAATATCAAACAGGGCAGCGCCATTGTGGAGGGCCGGGTGTTCAAGGCAGAGTGCTATGAGACACGGCGCAAGGGCATGTGGACGCTGAACTTCAATATCACCGATGAGCGCGGCTCCGTGGCCGTGCGGAAGGCCATGGATGAAAAAGAGGCCAAGGTGCTGGGCGGCGCGATCAGCGACGGGATGTGGCTGCGCCTGCAGGGCAAGGTGGAGCTGACCTACGACGGGAAGGATATCCTGCTGCGGCCGGTGAATATTATGAAGATCAGCCATACAGCCCGGCAGGACAATACACCGGAGAAGCGGGTGGAGCTGCACCTGCATACGCAGATGAGCAGCATGGATGCTCTGACGGATGTGGGCAAGGTGGTAAAGCAGGCGGCAGCCTGGGGCCACCCGGCTATTGCCATTACCGACCACGGCACGGTGCAGGCATTCCCGAAGGCGCGGGACGCGGGCAAGGGGAAGATCAAGATCCTGTACGGCGTGGAGGGATACTACGTCAACAACCTGGACGACCGCATTGCCGTACACGGTGCGCAGGATCAGGACTTTGACGACGAGATCGTGTGCTTCGACATCGAAACTACCGGATTGAAGGTACAGCGGGAGGCCATCACGGAGATCGGCGCAGTGGTGCTGAAAAACGGGCAGATCACGGATACGTTTCAGACCTTCGTGAACCCCGGCCGTCGGCTGACGCCGGAGATCATCGGCCTGACGGGCATTACGGATGCCATGCTGGCGGACGCGCCGCCGCCGGAGGAAGCACTGGCGGCGTTTTTGAAATTCGTGGATGGGCGACCGCTGGCGGCCCACAATGCGGAGTTCGACATCGGGTTCATCCGAGCAGGGTGCCGCAGGGCGGGGCTGGAATTCGACCCCACGTACATCGACAGCCTGATCCTGGCGCAGAACCTGCTGCCGGAGCTGCACAAACATAAGCTGGACATCGTGGCGGAGCATTTGGATCTACCCGCCTTCAACCACCACCGGGCGTCGGACGACGCGGGGATGGTGGGGTATATGCTGATACCCTTTTTTGAGAGAATGCGGCGGGAGATGGGAATTTCCCGTCTGCAGGAGATCAACGGGCAGATGGAGAAGCTGCGGCCCCGGGGCGGCGGCAGCCGGCACCCCAAGCATATTATCATCCTGGCGAAGAACAAGCTGGGCCTGAAGCACCTGTATCAGTTGATCTCGGCTTCCAATCTCAAGTATTTCAAGCGTGTGCCCATTATCCCCAAGACGGAGCTGATCGCCCATCGGGAGGGCCTCATTATCGGCTCAGCCTGTGAAGCAGGCGAGCTGTTCCGGGCGGTGGCGGACCGCAAGGACTGGGCGGAGCTGAAGCGCATCGCATCGTTCTACGATTACCTGGAGATACAGCCCATCTGCAATAATATGTTTATGCTTCGCAACGGCGCGGTGCAGTCAGAGGATGAGCTGCGGGAGTTCAACCGTACCATCGTCCGGTTGGGCCGGGAGTTGGGCAAGCCAGTGTGCGCCACCGGTGATGTGCACTTCCAGGAGCCGGAGGATGAGGTGTATCGCCATATTCTGTTGGCCAGCAAGAAGTTTGCCGACGCTGATGCGCCCCTGCCCATTTACTTCAAGACCACGGAGGAGATGCTGGAGGAATTCGCCTATCTGGGTGAAGAGGAAGCGCATCGGGTGGTCATCGATGATCCGCGCGGCATCGCCGACCGTATCGAGAATATTGAGCTGCTGCCGCCGGGGCGGCTGTTCCCGCCGCGGCTGGAGAATTCGGAGCAGGAACTTCATGACAGAGTGTGGGACAAGTGTCATGAGCTGTATGGCGACGAGCCGCCTCAGCTGATCGTGGACCGGCTGAACGTGGAACTGAAAAGCATTCTGGGCAAGTACGACGTGGTGTATATGTCCGCCCAGAAGCTGGTGCAGCGCAGCTTGGAAAGCGGTTATCTGGTGGGCTCCCGTGGCTCGGTGGGCTCGTCGCTGGTGGCGTATATGTCCGGTATTACGGAGGTGAACTCCCTGCCGCCCCATTATCGCTGCCCAAAGTGCCGCTATACGGAATTCGTCACCGATGGCAGCTACGGCTGCGGTGCGGATATGCCCGATAAGAATTGCCCGATGTGCGGGGCAAAGTACGCTAAGGACGGATTTGACATCCCCTTTGAGACGTTTTTGGGCTACGGCGGCGGTAAGGTGCCGGATATCGACCTGAATTTCTCCGGTGAGTACCAGGCCCGGGCACACCAGCACGCCATCGAGATGTTCGGCAAGACCCAGGTGTTCCGCGCGGGGACCATCGGTACCCTGGCGGAAAAGACCGCCTTCGGCATGGTGAAGAAATACCTGGAGGAACGGGGCGAGACGGCCTCCAACGCGGAGCTGGATCGCCTGACGCTGGGCTGCGTGGGCGTGCGGCGTACTACGGGGCAGCACCCCGGTGGGCTGGTGGTGGTGCCGGATGATATGGATGTGGAGGATTTTACCGCGGTGCAGCACCCGGCAGACGATGCCAACAGCGACACCGTGACCACTCATTTCGAGTATCACTGCATGGAGGACAACCTCCTGAAGCTGGATATGCTGGGACACGATGACCCCACCATGATCAAAATGCTGGAGGACCTGACCGGCGTGAACGCGCGGGCCATCCCCTTGGATGACCCGGATACCATGAGTATTTTCACCTCGTCCAAGGTGCTGGGCTTTGAAAATGACGAGATACTGGGGCCCACCGGCGCCGTGGCTATCCCGGAGTTCAACACCCGGTTCACCCGCGGTATGCTGATGGATACCATGCCCCAGGATTTCAATACCCTGGTACGGTTGTCCGGCTTCTCCCACGGTACCGACGTGTGGCTGGGCAATGCCCGGGACTTGATCGTGGGCGGCACGGCCAGCGTTTTGGAGACGGTGGGCTGCCGCGATGATATCATGTTGTACCTGATTTCCATGGGACTGGAGCCGAAGATGAGCTTTAAGATCATGGAGGCGGTGCGTAAGGGCAAAGTAAAGAAAAAGGGCTTCGAGGACGGCTGGGAGGAGGCTATGCGGGAGCATCAGGTGCCGGATTGGTATATCGGCTCTCTGGCCAAGATCGGCTATCTGTTCCCTAAGGCCCACGCTGTGGCCTATGTGATGATGGCGTTCCGTATTGCGTGGTTCAAGGTGCATGAGCCGCTGGCCTTCTACGCTACGTTCTTCTCCATCCGGGCCAAGGCCTTCGATGCGGAGTACTGCTGCGCCGGCATGGATGCGGTGAAGCAGAAAATCAGGGAGATCGAGAACAATAAGGACGCCACCGACGTGGAACAGAACCTGCTGGTGACGCTGGAGGTGTGCTACGAGTTCTATCTGCGGGGCTTCCATTTTGACACCATTAGTATTTACGACTCCGATGCCACACACTTCAAGATCACGGAAAACGGCCTGCTGCCTCCCTTTGTAACGGTGCGCGGTCTGGGTGAGACGGCGGCGCTGGACACGGTGGAGAAGCGAAAGGGAAAAACCTTCATCTCTGTAGAGGAGTTCGCCACCATCTGCAACAAGCTTAGTAAGACCCATATCGAGCAGCTGAAGGCGCTGGGCGCCTTTGCCGGTATGGCGGATACCAGTCAGGTGACGCTGTTCTGAGACAGCCAAAAGCGCAAAAAAGAAGCCCCCGTCGGGGTGTTTCTCACAGGTACACAAAGTGACATGACCTTTTGTATGGGCAGGCAGTGGCGCAAGCCGCTGCCTGCCTGTTCTTTTTTTCTGCCTTGATTTTCTGCGCTTACGACACCTGCGTCTGCGCTGCCATCTGCTGCACGACCATTTCCAGAGAGGGAATGAAGTGGACTTCGGCACTCTCGGCATCTTCTGCGGACATGGTGCTGTCTACGACACCGATGTCGCGGTAGATGACCCGCACCTCCTGCATACCATTGCGGTTGTAGCGGCCCGGCCTCTCGCCAATGTCGATGCGTTCAATAAACAGCCACAACAGCTCCGGCGTCAGCTCGGTTATCTCCGTGTAGCGACTGGCCTTCTCAATAAAAAATGCGTCCACATTGGCAGCATCGGCTTTTAGTTTTTCCAGCTTTGCTTGCTTCTCCGGGATGGCTGCGGCCAACTGCTTCTGCTCGGCGTTGTAGTCGGCGGACAGCATTTGGAACTGCTCGTTGCTGATCTTGCCCAGCACATTGTCCTCATAGAGCCTCTTGAATAGGACGGACAAATCCGAGTTTCGCTTCACCATTTTGTCCAGCTCCCGCTGGGTGGCGTTCATCTCCTTGCGGAGCTGTGCCGTGTTCTTGCGGTTGATGTAAGCAGCGAACTGGTGCTTCTTTGTTCTCGCAAAATGCGTCACCCGCCGCAGGTCATCCAGTACGATAGCATTCAGGTTGGCTTCCGTGATATGGTGAGCCGTGCAGGCATCCTTGCCTCGCTTGCCGTAGGTGGAGCAGCGGAAGTAGTACCGTTCCGGCTTCATCTTACCCGTGCGGCACAGCACCATGTACCCGCCGCAGTCAGCGCAGTAGACTAATCCGGCGAACAGTCCCGGCGCATCCATGTGCTTGGGCGGACGGCGTTTGTGTTCCCGAACGCGCTGCACCGTGTCCCATAGCTCTTGGTCGATGATGGCCTCATGGGTGTTCTTCACCAGCACCTGCTCCTCCGGCGGACGGTGGAATATCTGCTTGTTCTTGTAGGACAGGGTGCTGCTCTGCATATTCAGTGTGTGACCCAAGTACACAGGGTTGGAGAGGATGTTCGCCACCGTTGCGCCGCACCAGTTATACGGGCGTGTGGTATCCAACCGTGTGCAGGCTACGCCGGTCTGTTGGTAGTACTGGTTAGTGGGGTTCAGCACATGGTCGTCCCGCAGTATGCGGGCGATCTGATTCGGCCCTTTCCCCTCAGCACAGAGCTTGAAGATGCGCTGAACGAAACCCTTTGTCTCCTCGTCGGGTACGAGTCGCTTGCTGTCATCGTCCCGCTTGCGGTAGCCGTAGGGCGGCTTGCCGCCTAAGCGTTCCCCGTTCTCCGCCTGCATCCGTTTCACGGAACGTACCTTGCGGCTGGTGTCCTTGGCGTGGAGTTCGTTGGCCCAGTTGCGGATGGGGTTGAAGTCGCTGCTGCTCTCTACCAGAGAATCCACGCCATCATTGACCGCGATGAAGCGGACGCCTTTGGACGGAAAGTACAACTCCGTCAGTTCACCGACCTTCAGGTACTCACGGCCCAGGCGGGACATGTCCTTTACGATCAGGGTACGTACCAGCCCCGCCTCGATGAGCGTCACGATGTCCTGCCACGCGGGACGGTCGAAGTTGGTGCCGCTGTAGCCGTCATCCGCCATGAACACGGGGTTCTGAAAGCCGTTGTCGGCGGCGTACTTCTCCAGATAGCTGCGCTGGTTGACGATGCTGTTGCTGTCACCGGCGTGGTCGTCCTCCTGACTCAAGCGGCCATACAGGATGTCCACCGGCTCTCCGTTCTTGATGATGTTGGCTGTGATTTGACTTGCCATGTTTCCTCCTTTCTCAAGGGCAAGCCGATGCGGTACACACACCATACCGCAAGGCTTGTCCAAAGTCTACTGAAAGAATTACCGTTTTTCTTTCTCTACGCTTGCGTCGATATAGGCTAACAGCTTCTTCGTGGCGGTGGCCGTTGGTTGGCTGGGAAACACAGAGGTGACATGGAAGCAGTGCTTGCCTACCATCATGTCACGCTCCACGATGACAGCATCCTCGTCATAGTGATAAGTTGTATCACGGAATACAGGCTGCACACCATCGTCTGTCTCACGCAGCAGAGCACGTTCCGGCCGGTAGCTGCCCAGCATACCGGTCTGCTTGTATTCTTCGTATTCAGTCATAATAGCCCTCCTGAATCACATCTTTCAGTGAGATCGTGCCGCGTGTGCTGGTGACCTCGCGGACGCTGCCGCCGCGCATCTTGTTGTATTCCTCGCGTGTCATGTCCACGTCTGCTGCCAGCAGGTGGTTGGTGATGTTGTGCTCCACGGCCAGGTTGAACAGCAGCTTGGCCATACGGTTTTCGAACACGCCCAGCGTACCTTCCAGCACATCCGCCACTGCGTGTGGCAGGAACGCACCGGCGTTCTGCACCTTCAGGTAGCCGTTATAGAACCGAACCGCCTTCTCCACGAACTCACTTTGGCTGCCGCAGTTAGCCAAAGCCACGTCCGATTCGACCATTTTCTTCGCTTCCGGCGTAAACCAAAAAGCGTACTTTTCCTTGTTATTTGTCATTTCATTTTCCTCCTTAACTTTTTGCTGTAACCCCGCAGCTCTTCCCGTAATTGCGGGATTATTTCTGTTCTCGACCCCACCGCCCTCCGAAAATTCCCTTCTACGACGCCGGTGGTGGAACGGCGCAACTGCCCGCACTGCGGGCAGAAGTGACCGGGGCGGGGGTGTCCACGACGCCGCCCCTTTCTCCTGCTTCGCTTTCGGCGCACCGAAAAGCTCCCCAACACGCGCCCAAATAGGCTGGGTGGTACCCGTACCCCACCTCCGCCCCACGAGGTCACACAGCGGCCCACAGGCGGCAACACGGCGGGCAACGGGCGCGAGGCGCAGTGGGACTGTGAATTCCTCTTTTCCTTCCCTGGGTTTGCTCCCAAATCGTGATTTTCCGGAGCAAAATAGCATCGTGTGCCTCTGCCAAAAATCGGTACATTTTCGCTCTGTGACGGCTGTGACAGGTGTGACGGCAAATTCAACACAGGCACCATATCAGTTTTCCCCGTCACTGCCGTCACTCCCGTCACACGGAAGGCAAAGGATACTCAGCGTCCGCGTTGTCCGTGTGCGTTCGCTGACCACGCGGATGCCGTTCTGCTCCAGTACCTCCGCATACTTCACCAGCCGCTTGGACAGCACACTGGGCGTTAGCCTCTCCCCTGTCTTTGCTTCCAGCAGCGCACTCAACTCCGTAGCTGTTCCCTCGAAGCTGCCCAGCCCCCGCAGAAAGACAGAGAGGGAAATTGCCTCCGGGTCGATGGAAGTGCGTTCCCCCTCCACCGGCTCTGTCAGCCGCCATGTGTAGCCGCTCTTATCGAATACCAACGGCAGCTCACGGTATTCTATGTCCCGTCCGGTGCAGTACAGGGTCGCTTGACCGCTGCCGCGCCTACGTTCCTTCAGCACGAAGTTGCTGTCTGTCGCTCCGCTGATGCCTGTCGTGCCGGAGATCATGTTCATGGGGTCATCATCGTTCATCTTACGGAGGTGGTGAATGAGCAGGATGGCGATGTGGTGCTTGTCCGCCAACGCTTTCAGTACAGAGATGTCACGGTAGTCGTTGGCGTAGGGATTGCCGCTGTCGCTGCCGGTGCGGATACGTTGTAATGTATCGATGACCACCAGCGAGGTATCGGGGTGCTGCGTAAGAAAGTTGGTGAACTGCTCCTCCAGTCCCTCACCGATGCCTGCGGCAATGGTGGCAAAGTGCAGTGCCTCCGGCGCGTCGTCGGTGATCTGAAACAGGCGGCTTTGGATACGGGTGAGGCTGTCCTCCAGGCAGAGGTAGAGCACAGTACCTCTATGGGTCGGGAAGTCCCACACGCTTGTTCCCCGCGCCACTTGCAGACACAGCCACAGAGCCAGCCACGATTTGCCCACCTTCGGTGCTCCGGCAAGGATGTGTAACCCCTGCGGCAGCAGCCGGTCTATGATGAACCGTGTGGGCGGCAATGTAGTGGACAGCAGCGTGTCCGCGTCGATGGTTTGCAGTTGTTGATGCGTCATGCATATCATCTCCAATCTAAAGTTTATTTTTCTGTACGACCCAGTGTGTTCATGGTATAATGAATGCAGGACGCTATACATGAAAAAGTGATCTTCCTCCGCTGCGGAGAAAGATCACTTGTGGACAAAATGGGAAGGTACGCCAATGGAGAGAAAACTCGGCCTGTATGTCACGCCGGGCGACGACGGAAGTCTGAAACGCACGTTGGTTTCCATATCTGGCGAGACAGAATTGGAGGCGACAACGCTGAATGACGAGGTCATCCTGTTCTCTGAACTCATTTTTGATTTCTATGCCTTTATCGTAGATCGCATCCGGCTGTCCGCTGCATATCTGGTCACGCAGGACGGCGACGGGAAGGATACCGTCGATATGCGTGTATTTGAGTTCATACAGGATACGGTGCAAGATTTGATCGAGGAGTTTGAAGAAGACGATCCCCTATATGGAACGCTTACGAGAACCATCATGGAAGACCGAATCCCCGCTGCTGACGGGAGCGACACATATCCCGTGACTGCCGTGGAGGAAATCATTTCAGAATTGTCCGCGGTGATGCTTACACAATTCTCTGTGAACAATATCCTGCGGGATATGCGCTTCCATGTCCCCGTCGATCTGGACAAGAAATACCGGAGCTTGCAGGAGGTAGAATTCACACAGATTTCCAGCTTTTCAAATCTGCATGCCCCTGAGTATCTGTTCCGTTCAGCGGCTGACTACTACACGTTTCTGGTACTCCACTTTATCGCTGCCGAACCGCGCGTAGCATTGTGTGAATGCTGCGGCAGATACTTCATTCCAAAGACCGCCAAGAAAACCTTGTATTGCGACAGAATGCTGAAGGACGATAAAACATGCAAGGACTTGGGCCCTGCATTGAAGCATAAGCTGCAGGCGCAGAATAAAAAGGTCGTGGAGGAATTTGACCGCGCAAAGCAGCGGATGTACAAGCGCTATGAGCGTGCGCTGGATCCGAATAAAAAAGCGTCCAAAAGGGATCTGAGCTATGCGGAGTATTATGAGTGGTTGGAAAATGCAGCGGAAGCACGGGATGCGTACCTTGCAGGAAAACTCTCCGAGAAAGACGCTCTGAAGGCTATTAGGGAAGATTTTGTAAACAGAGACAAAATGTAAGAACCAACGCAAATCATAAAATGCAAAACTGCGAACGGCACGAAGGGTACCCCTTCGTGCCGTTCGTTACATAAGATCAGCCGTACAGCACCACCACGATGTACTCATCTCTCGCCGCGTTGTAGTGGACGGCGCAGTTGAACCGTGCGTATGCGCTGACCACATCCGCGTTGTCCAATGCCGCGAGACATGCAAAGGTGGCGTCCACATTGCCGCAGACGGCGGCATTCAATGCGGCCTGTCCGCCGTGTTCGGTCAGCCGCGCTACACTGTCCGCTGTGCCGGGATAGTAGCTGGAGTCAGCGGTGGTCATACTGGTGTCGATGGTCACGCCGTACTGTGCCTTGGCGTACTCGTTGCCCACACGCACAGCCTCCTCGACGGAGTAGATGCCACCGGTGGCGGGAGGCGCAGAGGGCACTTCCTCTGCCGTCTGCGCCGGCACGGTGTCTAAGCCTGTATTGGGTGCAGGTTCGGGTGTCTGTGTGGGTGTGTCCGCTGTTGGCGGTTCGGCTGGCACAGTGATCGCGGGTTCCTCCAGCGGCGCAACAACGGGCGCGTGTTGCGACTGCGCGGGGATTTCTGATATGGTTGGTTCGACAGCTACTTCCGCTATTCCCGTCGGCACATCTTGTGTGTCAGTTGTGGGGATAGTCTCCTCCTGCACTATCGCGGGAACGGTGTCCACTTCCGGCGCAGCAGCCTGCCCGCAGCCTGTAAGCAGCAAGATGGTACAGATGGTCAGCAGTATCAACTTTTTCATAGTCGTGTTCTCCCTTCGGTTTTGGTAGCAAACACAACTACCACACAACCACAAACAAGTCAATGGGAATGTGAAAGCCAGAGATGGTCACAAAGGGCCATCCCTGGCTTTTTCTCCGCTATACTATTTTGTCTGACCGCATGGTCAGGTGGCCTCCCGAATATCTCCAGAGGCCAATGCGTTCCGGGAACTCCGCTTCCTATATCAGCGTTCTCTATATCATGGTGTCTCCATTATCCACCCATACCACTGCCAAGGTCATGACCCAGGTCACAGGTGTAGCGCCACTCCACGACGTCGCCGTCCTTCACCTGGTAGCGGGAGCAGCCGTAGTTGGGATACCAGCCGTTGACGTTGTACATCCAGCCGGACAAACTGCCCACGTCGAACTCATAGAGGTTATTGATCCCCTCTACATAGGCGCTGTTATATACCGGAGTCCAGTTGGATTCCATGTGGATGGCGTTGTCCCGACATACCCGCTGGAGAACATCGAATACGCTCTCGCCCTCGCTGAACTCTACCTCCGTGGCAGGAAAGATAACGCCGTCCGCCGGTACGAGAAACTTCTTGTTCTCCACACATTTGTCCATATTATCCAGAATGGTCTCGCAGGAGATGGAAAACGTGCATCTGCCCACGGCATCGCCGTCCACCACCGCGTCCTGCGGCTCCACCGGTGCTGGCTTCCCCTCCGGTACCGGGTCGGTCATGTACCGATCCTTCTCCCCGCCGCCCTCCGTTGTCTGACGGCTCCCGCAGGCGGCGCAGCAAAGCATCACCGCCGCCAGCAGCAAGCATATCCCTCTCTTTTTCATGTGACAGACCTCCCCATCACTCTCACCGCCGCCCATTTCTCCCGTCATTCCGAGCCAGCCCCCAATATTGCTGTCACTGGTTCGCGATCCGCGTTCCCCGTCTCCGCGCCCGCAGGCGCGGACACCCTGTCATTCCGAGGCAGCCCGCAGGCTGGCGTGGGAATCCGTCCCCCCGTCCCCGCGCCGCAGGCGCGGTTTCCCCTATTTTAATGGACATCCCGTCGGAAATCAACCCCCGCCATATTGACAAAGCATCATCTCCCCTATATAATTATAATGTAGAATTGAATATTCAGGTTCTGTGATGTCGTGTGGCTGCCGCCGTAAAGACCGATTCCGGTCAGGCGGCAGTTCAAAAGGAATTGGGTGATACCCTCTGCGAACGGCACTGTGAACGCAAGGAAGTGACCAAAGCGGCGAAGCCGTGGCGAACAGCATCCATTGGGGCGCAAGCTCCGAGAAGGTAGGTCATGTACGGGAGACGTCAGTCTCGCGGCGTTAGGGCAGGAGAATTGCACGAAGGAGAAGCTGTGAGTGTAGCGGGCGTTCTCTCCGTGTGCAGGAAAGTCATCGTGCGCTGCTTTTATGGATAAAAGCAGCGTTTTTTCCGGGAAAAAACGTACCGCCTGTCCCTCCGGGGACGGGCGTTTTGTTTTGTATACCGGCGCGGCATAAGCCGTGTTTCCCACGAGCCGGGAGAGGTACACCGACCTCTCCCGGCTTCTTCCTTTCCCCGGCACCATGTTATCCTGTTATTTCAAATAGAGATCAACAGAAAGAAGGAGAAAAGAGAATGAAAAAACGTGTACTATCTCTGCTGCTGGCGGTAGTCATGCTGTGGAGCCTGCTGCCCACGGCGGTGTTCGCCGCAGACGGCGAGCTGTCGGGTAGCGGCGCAGAGGACGATCCCTACCAGATCGCCGGCGCGGCTGACCTGATGGCCTTTGCCGAGATGGTCAACGGGGGTAAATCCGGTATCTGCGCCGAGCTGACGGCGGATATCAACCTCACCGGCGAGAACTGGGTGCCCATCGGAAGCACCTGGGGCGCCCCCTACAAAGGTACTTTCGACGGAAAATATTTCACGGTCACGCTGGACATCACGGCGGACGACAGCTATGAATATGAGTTCATCGGCCTGTTCGGCTATCTGGAGGGTTCCGCTATCCGGAACCTCAAAACCGACGGCAGCATCCGGGTGACCGCAGATTGCCAGAGCTATCCCGTTGTGGGCGGCATTGCGGCGTACGTAGGCTCGGATTCCCGCTTTACAAACTGCAAAAATGCCGCAAGCATTACGATAGAGGAAGGCGCAAGTGTTCTCGGCTATGTTGGCGGTATCTTGGGGCAGGCCGGAGCACCTGTTAAATTTGTCGCGTGTGCCAACTGGGGCGACATTTCCATGGATGCCGGAGATGATCCATGCATAGGTGGAATCGCCGGATTCGTGGGTGAAAACAGCAGCGGAGCGGCCACACTGACAAACTGCTACAACTATGCGGACCTCTCTGTCGGCGATGCGTTGGATCTCTGTGAGGCCGGAGGTCTGGTTGGCCGGGCCGGCGACGACCTGAATGTTACCGGCTGCTACTCCGCCACTACACTTGATGAAAACCGAAATCGCTTGTCGGATGTAGAAGCAAAAACATTCACTATCCCATCAGGTTGTTATGATAGTTGTGGCGATCTATTCGGGACAATAAGCTCTTGTACCGTGCTGCGTCTGCTTACCTACTGCTCGGTGTACGCAGGGGGTATGGATGCTTCTGACGAAGAAGAGGTCACTAATCTTGATGCAAACTACATGTCTCCCCAGGAGATGGTCGACTACCTCAACGGTGACGATGGCGCCATATACACCGCCGACAGCGACATCGCCGGCGGCTGGCCCGTCCTCGCCTGGGAGCTGAAGACCCCCACCGTGGTGACCAACCCGGAGGAAGCGGCCTATGCCAAGGCGGAAAGTGATTTCAATACCGCCAAGGCCGCTGCGCTGAAAGCGCTGAACGACGACTTCAACAAGTACAATCAGGCCCAGTACAGCGGCACCGGCTGGGACTCTCTGAAAAGCATCTATGACAAGGCCACGGCAGCCCTGAACGGCGCCAGCCTTACCCCTTATGGCGAGCTGGAGAACAAGTCTGTCGACGCGATCACCGCCTACGCTCAGGCGGAGATCGACAAGCTGATGCCCATCGCCCAGGCGGCGCTGGATGAAATGAAGGCGGTGCCCACCAAGGCACAGGAGACCCAGTTTGTCAAAGAAAAGGAAAACGCGATACGCGATCTGGAGGACGCCTATACCAACGAGCTGAAAAAGCTGAACGACCTCCGGGGCGAGGCCGCCGCCGTGTGGCACGGGATAAACGGCGACGTCCTGACGCAGCTGGCGGCGAAGTCCGCCGCGCTGGAAGCCGCGCTGGACGCCGGCAGGGCCAAGCTGGATGCCTGCACCAACACGGTCGCGCTGGACGCCACCCTGCGCAGCAGTCAGGCCGCGCTGTCCGCCGTGCTGCAGGACTTCACCGTGTCCGTGGGCAGCGGCGTGAGGGACAAGTGGGACGGCAGCAGCAAGACCCAGCCCTCCGGCAGCGGCACCGCCGCTTCTCCCTATGAGATCGGCACCGCCGCGCAGCTGGCCTGGTTCGCCGACGCCGTCAACAGCGGCAGCCGCTCCGCCTGCGCCGTGCTGACGGCGGACATCGACCTGAACGGGCAGGAGTGGACGCCCATCGCCAACGGCGGCATCAACAACGGTTACACCGGCACCTTCGACGGCCAGGGCCACGTCATCCACGGCATCTGCGTGACCACCGGCGTCAGCAGCCATCCCCAGGGTCTGTTCGGCATCATCGCCCGCACGGGCACGGTGCGGAACGTCAAGGCCGCCGGCCGCATTCTGGTCCGCCAGAGCAGCGGCGCCGGCCTGATCGCCGGAGAGAACAACGGCGTCCTCTACAACTGCGAGGCATCCGCCTTCCTGAAAAACAGCTATAACGCCGGCAGCACCGGCAGCAGCGTGGGCAACATCGGCGGCATCGCCGGACACATGGCCGCCGGCTACATAGAGAATTGCCGCGCCTATGGCCTGTTCCTGGCCAACCCGGAGAGCTACGACGAGGGATACCTGGTGAACTCCTCCATGCTCTGCCAGATCGGCGGCATCGTGGGCGGCATGGGCGCCGCCCAGGAGAAGGACGGCTGCCTGGTGCGCTACTGTGAAAACCACCTGCAGATCGACTGCTACACCTTCACCTACGGAAATTCTTCCCCCTGCGGCTACGCCATCGGCGGCATCGTGGGCGGCAGCGGCATCGGCAAGGCGCGGGAGTGCGTGAACCACGCCGCCGTCACCGGCGGGTACGACGTGGGCGGCATCGTAGGCTCGGCGACCCCCGGCGAGGGCGCGTCCTTCTCTGCCGCCTATGTGGAAAACCGCGGCACGGTCCGCTCCGGCAGCTCCACCGCCGGCGGCCGCGGTGCCGGCGGCATCCTCGGCAAGGCCGGCAGCGAAAAGACCACCGGCGGCAGCAGCCAGTATGTGGGCGATGTGTCCCTGACCCACGCCTATAACAGCGGCACCGTCTCGGCGGCGGCCAGCGGCACCACCGACGGCATTGCCGGCGGCATCATCGGCGTATGGCTCAGCGGCGCCGTCACCCACGCCCGCAGCAGCAGCGCCAACGCCCTGTGGGGCATCGCGAAAATGGCCACCACCGGCAGCAGCGACACCGCCAAGGTCGCCAGCTATGACTCCCCCGTCCGCGCCGACGGCGGCACCGCACAGAAGCTCTCCGCCACCCAGGCCCTGCTGGGTAAGCTGATCCGCTTTGACGCCAAGCGGGATGCCAACTACGCCGTCTACGGCGACCAGAGCGCGGCCTACAACGCCGTTATCATGGACTACGTCCGCCGCATCGAGGAGGCGGCAGACAGCGCCGTGGACGCCCTGCTGACCGAGGCCGATGCCGCGCTGTCCGCTGTGCCCACCCAGCTGCAGGCCGACAAGGCCGCGCTGCTGGCGGATATGCAGGCCTACGCCGCGGCCAACATCTACGACACGGACGAGCAGTCCGCCATGGACGCCCTGCTGGAGACCGCCGCCCAGGCCATCGACAGCGCCGCCACCGTGGCGGCCGTGGCCAAGCTGCGGCAGGTCTATATGGGCACGGAGCACATCGACGGCGAGCTGGCGGGGATCAAAACCTATCCCGCCAAGGCCGCGGACGAGCTGTATAACAAGTATATCTACGACCGGAACTACGCCCCGGAGGACATGGCCAAGGCCCTGCGCGCCTACGAGGGCTGGAAGCTGAAGCTGTTCAGCGCCCCGGACCTTGACGGCGTGGAGGCGGTGTACGCCGACGCCCGCAAGGCCATGGACGCCCTGACCAGGGACTTCACCACCGGCGACACCGCGCCGGACATGGACACCGCCGCCTCCGCCGCCCGGGCGCTGGCCCGGCAGGAGGTGCTGGACAGCCTGGCCATGCTGGAGCAGGGCTACATCGACGCTCTGACGGCCATCGCCGGTGACATGGACGCCCTCTCTTATGCGTGGAAGGCGCGTCTCACCGCCGTGCTGGACAGCGGCAAGGCCGCCCTTCACGCGGCGGCCACTCCGGCGTTGGAGGACATCGACGACTACGGCGTGCTGGAGGACAAGCTGGCCACCGGCAAGCAGGCTCTGTCGGACATCTTCGCCGACGTCTCTGCCCGGCTGACGGCCCTGGCCGCCTCCGCCGCCAACGAGAGCGCCTGGAACGGCACCACTGTCGAGCCCGGGAAGGACGCCAGCGGCGTCTATCAGATCGGCACCGCCGAGGAGCTGGCCTGGCTGGCCGCGGAGATCAACAATTCCTCCAACAACTCTCAGAGCTACAGCGCCGTGCTGACGGCGGACATCGACCTGGGCTACCGCCCCTGGACGCCCATCGGCTGCTATGTCGATTGGCAGAACAACCACCCCTACCGCGGCGTCTTTGACGGCCAGGGCCACACCGTGTCCGGCCTGTACGTCACCGCGCTGAGCAACGGCTATGCCGGCCTGTTTGGCTATACCTCCGGCAGCACCACCATCAAAAACCTCACCGTCGAGGGCGAGATCCGCCTTGAGGACGTCTCCACCACCGCCAAGCACATAGGCGGCATCGTGGGCGAGGCCAACGCCAAGCTGGAGCGCTGCGTATCCCGGGTGCGCATCAGCGCCGCCGGCTTCGGCACCAGAGATACTTGCGCCGTGGGCGGCATCGCCGGCAAGCTCAGCGGCGCCATGACCGACTGCCGCTTCGAGGGCAGCATCGATATTACCTGTAAGCGCGGCGGCGCCTATATCTCCGGCGGTGTGGGCGGTCTGGCGGGCAATGCCGCCGGCGGCGCCCTGACCAGATGTGTCAATACCGGCGCCGTCACCGTGGACAAGGGCACAGGCGTGGGCGGCATCGCCGGCATCACCTCCCGCGAGGTCACCTTCACCCAGTGCGCCAACACCGGCCATATCTCCAACGACACCACCGCCGTTCTCAGTAGCGGCGAAAAGCCCAAGGGCGGTACCGGCGGCATCCTCGGCGTGGGCAAGAGCGGCAACGTGTCCATCTCCCTCTGCTACAACACCGGCACTGTCTCCGGCACCACCATCGTCGGCGGTATCCTCGGCGGCGAGGCGGGAGATTATGGCACATCTATCTCCAATGGCAACCCCTCTCTCACCGTGGAAAACTGCTATAACGCGGGACTTCTCGACGTGGGCAGCAGAACCAACCGCATCGGCTCTCTGGTGGGCTTCCCCATTGCCGGACAGTACCGTGACGGTCTTTACGTCCTCGGCAGCAGCTCCCGTCAGGCGAAGGGCTGGTTCAGCTCTCAGGGCGAGTGCATCACCGTTCTGGACACACTGACGGCGGCGGCGATAAACCGCACCGGCGACATGGTGGACAGCATCGCCCAGCTGAACAGCGGCTGCCCCCTGTTTATGTGGCAGCTGGAGGAAACGGCAAGCCGCAGCGCGGTGATCGCCTATCTCCGCAGCTACTATACCGACAACGTCCGCACAGCCGCCACACCCGCCCAGCGGGACGCGCTGGAAACCCAACTGGCCGAGACGGAAGCCGTTATCAACGCTCCCGCCTCTAAAGCCCCGGCTATCGTGGAAGCCTACGAGACCATGCTCTCCGCCATGAACGCCGACACGCTGGTGCAGGCGGCGAAGGACGAGGCGAAAGCCGAGCTGAACAGGCTGAAGGAGGACAGTGCCAAGACCTACCCCGCCATCAAGGACAAGCTGAAAGCCCTTCTGGACGACCGGCTTGCCGCGCTGGACAAGTGCAAGACCGGTGCCGAGGTGCAGAGCTGCGTGGATGCCTTCGCCGCCGGCGTGGTGGATCTTCTCATCGACGACGCGGCGGGTGCCAGGCTGAAGGAGCTGGCGACCAAGCTCAAGACCATCGAATCGGCATACAACGCTCTGGACAAGACACGGCAGTCCCTTGTGACGAAATACGGCAAGCTGGCTGGTATGCAGCAGCTGTACAAGCAGTACACGGAAAACCTTGAAGCCCTGAAAAAGTGGTACGGCGAGGACTGCAAGCGATACGACTACATCAAAAAGACGGTGGAAAAGCTGTACAACGGTGCTGTGACGCAGCTGGGCGAGTGCACCGACAAGGCCGCCATGGACGCGGTGATGAACGGCTACGTGGTGTATATTGCGGAAGCTCTGACCGGCGACATTGCCTACAAGCCCGGCAAGACCCCCGCCTCCGCACTGAAGAATCTGGAAACGCGCATCAAGAACGCCCGCACGGCGTACAACAGCCTCACAGCGGAGCAGAAGCAGCTCTTTGACAAGGATCTGCTTGCATCACTGCAAGGTGCGGAATCGCTGCTCTCCGCCTACAACAGCGGCATCTCCTCTCTAAGCTCCCGTCTCCAGCAGGATAAAAAGGCGTACCCCGACCTGTCGGACAAGCTGGAGCGTCTGGCGAGCCGCGCCCGCAACGCCATGGACAGCAGTGTGGACACCTCCGGCATCCTTTCCGCGCTGGATCGCTACGCCGCCTCCGTGGTGGACGCGCTGATCGACGACATCGGCTACGTGCCGGACGTTATGTCCGAATCCGATGCGGCGGTGCTCCGCGGCAAGATCTCCCGGGCGCAGTCGGCGTACAACGCCCTGACCGCCGCGCAGAAAAAGCTGGTCAAGGGCGTCACCGCACTGGAAACCGCTGCGGCACGTATGGCGGCCTACGAGGAAAACTACAAGGCGGCGCAGAGGGTCGTGGAGTTCATCAAAGCTATCGGCACCGTCACCAAGGACAGCTATGACGCCATCAAGCGCGCCACCGACGCCTATAACGCGCTGACCCCCGTGCAGAAGGCTCTGGTGCCCCAGTGGGCGATCGATCTTCTGGAGGAGGCGACCGCCAAGTACAAGGAGCTGACGGCGGCGGACGATACCGTCTCGGCGGAGCAGCCTGCGGAGCTGCCTCTGGACGACCTGCGGACAGAAGAGGCTGCAAAGCCTGACCGCCCCTTCGACTGGACGATCATCTGGATGGGCGCGGGCATTCTGGCGGCACTGGGCATCATCGTGCTGCTGTGGAAGTGGTTCTCCGCTACAAAGCAGACCCGCCGCAGAAACGACGAATAACCTCGCCCGGAGGGGGAGACTTCTATGGTCTCTCCCTTCGAGCGGCGTTCTGAACCAAGGAGAAAATCAATGAAAAAGAGAACGATACGTCTCCTGCGCGGCGGTCTGTGGCTGCTGCTGTGCGTCGCGCTGACGCTATGCGCGCTGTCACTGCGCTCAGAGGCCCCGCCCCGCGAGGACGTGGACGCCGCCTCCCGTATGCTGGTGTCCTCCTCGGAACTTCTCTACGACGCGGACAGCACCTCCCAGATCGACAGCTCCTCTCTCAGCGGGGAAGCGGAGGAGCCGCCCCCGCCGGAGCAGCCGGAGCCGTCCCAGGAGACGCCCCCGGAGCAGACGGACGCTCCCGCTGAGGCACCGCCCCAGGACGTGCCCTCGGACGACAGCGGCATCGGCGACCTTATGGACATCGGCAGCAGCGGCGGCGGCTCCGGCGGTCAGCTGCCAGCCCGCCGCCCCGGCGAGGCACAGGGCAGTGCCGAGGTCGGCGACCCGGATCGCTACTTCGAGACCAGCATCATCGACGGCGACGTGGTGGACTACGAACGCTACACCTTCACCATCCGCCATCTGAAGCCGGAGCTTCAGGTGCTGGGGCTCACCGTCACCCTGAACGGTCAGTCCCTCGACTATAAAGCGTCCTCCTCCAGCGTGCTCCTGAAGCTCGCCGAGGGTGCCAACTCCATCGTGGTTTGCGCCTTTTACAGCGACGGCGCAAACACCGTCACTGCGTCTCAGGGCTACACGGTCTACTACGGCGCAGGCGGTGAGGTGGTCATTATCGCCGTCCGCGACAGCGACGGCGTATCCCTTGCGGATCTCCGCACCACGTCGGACGGCACCCTCTCCTTCACCGCCTACGGTCTGAAGGACGGCAATAAGCTCCGCGCCTCCGTCCGCTTCAACGGCAAGACCGTCACCGGCAGCGGCGACCGCTTCTCCGCAACGCTGGAATACGGTGTCAACACCTTCGAGATCAGTGCCGGCGGCAGAAACGACACCGTCACCGCCCGCTACACTGTCGAATACAAGGAGGACGGCTTCAAGATCACCAACAGCTTCAACGGCACCGTCATCGACAATACCACCAGCCAGCCCTCCCACATTGCCGAGGAACTCCCCGTCTATCTGGACACTGAGTTCTTCCGCTTCCGCTTCTATCTCAATCAGGAGACGGGCAGGGAGCAGCTCCGGCAGGTGCGCTACAACAACAAGCCCCTGTCCCCCGACGGCGACGGCTGGTACACGGCGACGCTGGACACCCGGCGGCCCGCGTACCTGTCGCTGCACTATACCAACGCGGACGGTACGGACCTTGTCTACAAGTGGCTGGTGCGCTTCCACCGGAACGCAGAGGCGACGCCGGAGGAGAAAAAGCCCGTCATCAACGCCTCCATCGAGGTGGGCAGCACCGTGATCGGTCTGGAAAACGGTCTCGTTCTGAAAAGCCCGGATGTCATCACGATCATCAACTCCGTCAGCTCCGGCGGCGAGCAGCTCTACCTGAACAACTACCGAGTCTGGGTCAACGAGCAGGAGATCTACTCCCCCTGCAGCCAGACGGGCAGCTCCTTCGGCTACGAAACGTACCTCTCCAACGAGGGAGCCAACACCATCACCATCTCCGCCACGGACGCGGATGGATACGCGGTCAAGCAGAGCTGGACGGTGTACTATGAGAAGGGCGACGTGACCGTCACCATTAGCGTAGAGGCGACCACCGTAGGTCTTGGCTATCTGGTGCCCCCCACGGACGTAACGGTTCCCGGCGGCACGAATCTCCTGACCATGGTGACGCAGCTGCTGTCGGACAACGGCTTCTCCCCCTCCGTCAGCAGCAACTATCTCGCCGCCATACAGAGGCCCGGCATCTGCGACGGCTTCTACATTGACGAGGAGCTGATGGAACTGATCGTGAGCGACGAAATGGACGACTTCGGCGCAGGCCTTGACCCCCAGCCCGCGTCCATGGACAGTCTGGGTGAATTTGACTTTTACCGCTGGTCGGGCTGGATGTATTCCTACAACGGACGCTATCCCGGCTACAGCATGAGTGCCTGCAAGCCGCAGGACGGCGCAGAGATACGCCTGCGCTTCACGCTGGCGTTGGGCAAGGACATCGGCGGCTTCAATGCCGACGCCGGCGTCTACGGTGCCTCCAGCGGCAACTATTATAGAGAATGGTGAGGAGAAAACAGTATGAACGCACACATTGAAAAGATATTACAGGAGGTCGGCAAGGTCATCGTGGGCAAGGAGGCGACTCTGGAGAAAATTCTGATGACGGCGCTCTCCCGCGGACACGTGCTGCTGGACGATGTCCCCGGCACCGGCAAGACCACCACCGCGCTGGCTTTCAGCCGTGCGCTGGGTCTGCAATACGGCCGCATCCAGTTCACGCCGGACGTGCTGCCCTCGGACATCGTGGGCTTCTCCCTGTACCGCAAGGAGAGCGGTGCCTTCGTCTACCAGCCCGGCGCGGTGATGACCAACCTTCTGCTGGCAGACGAGATCAACCGCACCTCCAGCAAGACCCAGTCCGCGCTGCTGGAGGTCATGGAGGAGCGACAGGTCACCGTGGACGGTCACACCCACAAGTTGCCCGACCCCTTCGTGGTCATCGCCACCCAAAACCCCGTTGGCTCCGCCGGCACGCAGCTGCTGCCCCAGGCACAGCTGGATCGCTTCATGGTGCGGCTGGAGATGGGCTACCCCGACTTCGCCAGTCAGGTGAACATCCTCCGGGATCGCCAGACCGGCGACCCGCTGCAAGCGGTGCAGACCGTCTGCTCTGCGGAGGAGCTCCTGACCATGCAGGCGCAGGCGCAGCAGGTGCACATGGCGGACGCGCTGCTGGAATACGTGACAAAGCTGGCGGAGGCAAGCCGCAGCCACCCTCTCGTGGTGCTGGGCGTCAGCCCCCGCGGCGCGCTGGCGGTGTGCCGTATGTGCAAAAGCCGCGCCTTCATGGCAGGTCGCGACTACGTGCTGCCCGACGACGTGACCGACGTATTCGCGGACGTGTGCGCCCACCGCATCGTCCTCTCCCCCAAGGCGCGGATCTCCGAAACCTCCCCATCGGACGTGCTGGCGGAGGTGCTCCGGCAGGTCACCCGCCCCGACCACATCTGAGCCATGGCGAAAAACAGAGTTTTATTCGCGCTCTGGCTGCTGCTCTGGCTCTCCATCTGGCTCTGGGGCAGCGGAAACGCGGCGGGCTTCCTACTGCTGGCAAGTCTGCTGGCAGCCGCCTTGGAGATCTCTCTCTCGCTGCTGGTGCGCCGCCGCATCACGGCTTCTCTTTCCGCACCCGTCTCCTGCCGCAAGGGCGAGGACTTGACGGTGGAGCTCCGCGCCTCCAACGCCTGCTTTTTCAGCTGTGCCGGTCTCCGCGCCGTCCTCCGCTGCCGCAACCTGCTCACCGGCGAGACGGAGGACGCGGTATTTCGTCTCTCCGTGGGCGGCAGGGGCTCGCAGCAGCTTCAGCACACTCTCCGCCCCCGCCGCTGCGGCAAGCTGACCGTGGAGCTGACCCAGCTGCACGTGTTTGACCTGTTCGGTCTCCGGGGTGCGGCGGTGCCTGTGGACTGCGGTGCCGCCACGCTGGTCATGCCCACCGTCTACCCGGTGGAGCTGACCGTCTCCGAGCGGCAACGCTCCCTCGGCGACAGCGACGAGTTCTCCATGTACCGCCCCGGCGATGACCCCAGCGAGACGTTCGCCCTGCGGGAGTACCTGTCCGGCGACCGCATCCGGAGCATCCACTGGAAGCTGTCGGAAAAGACGGATCACCTCATGGTGCGCCAGCTGGGACTGCCGGTGGACGACTCCCTCCTTCTCCTGCTGGACAGCAGCGCGGATGCCGCGCCCTCGGCAGCGGAGCGGGAGGCATTGGGTGAGGCGGCGGTCTCCGTCTCCGCCGCCCTCTGCGGCGAAAGCATCCCCCACCGCCTCGCGTGGCTGGATCGCGCCTCCGGCGAGCTGACGTTCCGTGAGGTCACCTGTCTGGAGGAGCTGACCCAGTCTCTCCCCGATGTCCTGTCCTCGGAGATCCGCTGCGAGGAGCCATCCGTGCTCCATCACCTGATGGCAGCAGCCTCGGAATACGCCCATATCATTGTGGTGACGCTCCGTCCCGCGCCGCCTGCGGCGGATAGCCGCTTTTCGTTCCTGTCGGTATCACCGGAAACACTGTCCGGAGAGGAGGGTGTCTACCTTGCGCTTTAAGAATACCCCTTGGCTGTCGGCACTGCTTCTGGCGGCAGGACTGTCCGCCCTCCCGGTGCTGCTGTTTTCACTGCCGGTACCGGTGTATATCCCCCTTCTCGCCGCGTCGGCGTCGTCCCTGTCCGCCGCCCTGACCGCCGAGCGAAAGCGTTTCTGGGCTGCGCCCGCTCTCTGGATGCTCCTGTGCGCGGCAACGCTCCTTCTTGCGCGGGACGGCGTCGCCCCGCTGCTGGACAGCCTCCTTACCGCGTGGCAGCAGCTCCACCCCCGCATCTACCCCGCCTACGCCGCTGCGGACTCTGCCGCGCCGCCTGCGGCGGTGGCGGCGGCTCTGGCGTCGCTGCTGGGTCTGTGGAGTGCCGCTTACGCCCGCCGTCCCCGTCCCGTATGGTTCTGGACGGCCTCCCTTCTGCTGTCACTGCTTCTGCTGACGTTTTCACCGACAGCCTCCCCGTGGCAGCTGGTGCTGGGCGCGCTGGTGCTGCTCCTGCTGTACGCCATTCGCTTCGGCAGGCGCGGCAGCACCGCCGCCGTCCGCGTATGGTGCCGCGCCGCCCTGCTCCTTCTGGCCGCCGCCGTAGTGCTGACCGCCCTCGGCGACACGGCGCGTCCCGCGCTTCTCACGTCCCTCCAGCAGCACCTCTCCCGCACGGTGCAGGAGATACGCTGCGGCTCCAACGACGATGCCGGACTCACCGACGGCGATCTGACCTCTGCGGGAACGCGCCGCCAGAGCGAGGATGCCATGCTTCGCGTCACCATGTCCCAGCCCGGCTCCTACTACCTGCGCGGCTTCGTGGGGGAGGTCTACGACGGCAGCCGCTGGCTTCCCCAGACCAACGCCACGCTCTCCGCCAATGCGGACACCTTCTACTGGCTCCACCACGACGCCTTTTACGGGCAAGCCCAGATCGTGGGGGCGGCGCAGTCCGCCGCCCCGGAGGTGCTGCATGGTGAGAACCGCATCACCGTCACCAACGCCGCAGCGTCCTCCCGGTATCTGTACGCTCCCTATGAGACCATGCCCACCAGCCCCACTCTGGATGCCGCCGCCATCGGCGACGCGGCGCAGTACGCGCCGGGGTTGCGCGGTCAGCGGAGCTACACCGTCCTCGCGGCGAACAACATCATCGTTCAGTACCAGAGGATCGCCGCCGGCCTCACCTCGGACGCGGTGCTGCCCTCCGCCTTCCTGCAAACGGAGGGTGCCTATAACCGCTACGTCTACACTGTGGACACCGCCCTCCCCCCGGAGCTTGACAGCTTCCTGCGGGAGAAGCTGGGAGCCTACACCGTAGAGGACGGGCAACGCCACTTTGACTACCAGAAGGCGAAGCAGAACATTCTGTTCTACCTGAGCACCTACGCCACTTATAGCGAAAGCGTATCGCCGGTGCCGCCGGGCGTCGATTTTGTCCTCAGCTTTCTGGACGGTGCCCAGACGGGCTACGATGTCCACTACGCCTCGGCGGCGGCGATGATGTTCCGCTACTACGGCATCCCCGCCCGGTACGCGGAGGGCTTCCTCGTAACGAAGGACGATGCCTCCCGCCTACAGCCCGGCGAAACGCTGACGCTGAACGGCACCAGCGGCCACGCCTGGGTGGAATACTACCAGGACGGCGTGGGCTGGCTCCCCTTCGAGGTCGCTCCCGGCTACCTCTCGGCGATGGAGCAGGCGGAGACATACCGCAGCATCTCCGGGCTTGTGGGACACTCCTCAAGGGCGCAGGAATCCGAGAATCTTGACGCCCCCCAGCAGGAGGACGAGGAGCCGCCCCTGCTGTCCTTCTGGCTGAAATACCGGCTGAAAATACTGCTTTTCCTGTCGGTACTGGCGGCGGTGGTTCTCCTGTGCCTGTTCGTCCTGTGGCTGGCGTGGCAGCGCAAAAAGACGGCGCGCCGGAAGGCTGCTTTCCTCAGTGACGACATTCCCCGCGCCATCCGCACCATCTACCTCTACACCATGGACGTTCTTCTGTCTCAGGGTCTGCCCCTGCGGAACTGCTCCCCTGCGAACTACGCGCAGGACATCGACGAGGATCTCCGTCAGGAGTACCTGTCGGTGGTGTCTCTCTGGGAGGAAGCAAAATTCAGCGGTCACCCTATGGAGGAGAGCCAGCGTCAGCGCGCCCTGCGCCTGAAGGACGAGGTCTGGACGCGCACATGGTGCGCCTCCGGTCCCCTCCGCCGTATCCGTCTGAAATACGTGCTGTTTCTGTAAGCGAGGTGCACTATGAAAAGGCTCTTTACGTCTCTTGTGGCGGCCGTCGCGCTGCTTCTCTGTGCCTGCGGCGGGCAGGCGCAGGAATCCCCGTGGCAGACCGCCTACCGGGAAACCGGTCAATACCTGCTATCACAGCCCGCCCCCACCACAGGCTCCATCGGCGGTGAGTGGGCGGTAATCGGTCTGCGCCGTGCCGGTCTCCTCACCGATGAGATGGCGCGCAGCTACAAGGCGGCAGCGGAGGATTATGTCCGTCAGGCCGGCTCTCCGCGTCTCCACCGCGCAAAATCCACGGACACCTCCCGCACCATCCTTGGTCTGACCGCCGCCGGATACGACGCCACGGCCGTGGCGGGCATCGACCTGACGGCGGGTCTTTCGAACATGAGCTACCTCCGCATACAGGGTCTCAACGGCCCCATCTGGGCACTGATCGCACTGGACTGCGGCGGCTACGCCATCCCGCAGGCGGCGGAGGGTGAGGAGCAGACCACCCGTGAGGGTCTGGTGTCGGAGATCCTCTCCGCCCAGTGCCCTGATGGCGGCTGGACGCTGCTGGGTGAAGCATCGGACGTAGATATGACCGCCATGGCGTTAACGTCCCTGTCCCCCTATCTGGAGAACAGGGACGTCCAAGCCGCCGTGGAGCGGGCGTTGACCTGCCTTTCCCGCGTCCAGCAGGATAACGGCGGCTTCATGAGCTGGGGTACGGTCAACAGCGAATCCTGCGCTCAGGTCATTGTGGCTCTGACGTCGCTGGGCATCGATCCGGCAGCGGACAGCCGCTTCATCAAAAACGGTGCGTCACCGCTGGACGGACTCTGTGCCTTTGCCTGCGCGGGCGGCGGCTTCCGTCACAGCGATGAGCTGCCGGAGCCTCCCGCCGTAGCACCCACGGTGACCAAGCAGACCGCACCGGTCACCGCAGCAGCCAGACAATCGCACCCAAACAGCGTGACAGCCAGTCAAGTAAACCCGGATAGGGCGGCAGCCAAGCAGGTGGCGTCGGACGGTGCAATAGTCGTTCCAATAGAGCCGGACGGCATGGCGACTGAGCAGGGCTTCTACGCGCTGACCGCCTACGCCCTCTTCTGCCGGAATGCCCCCCGCCTCTTCGATCTGACCTCCCTCCTCCCTTAGCCCCCGCCTCGCGCAGAGAGAGGTGCCCCGCGGAAAGCAAAAACGAAAAATCTGCCGCAGCCGTCCGCGCCACCCCCGTCATTCCGCCCCCGCTTCCACCAGAACTGTCATTCCGAACCCCACGATGTTCCTGTCATTGCGAACCAGTGACCGATGTCACTGGCGTGGCAATCCGCGTCCCTCGTCGTTTCGGACGGACATAGTGTTGTCATTCCGAGCCAGTGCTCACACTGGCGTGGGAATCCGTTCCCTAAATTCTTCATCATTCATTGAACCCCCGCCATCCGGCGGGGGTCTTTTACGTGTTGCCTCCGGCGGGGTACTTTTGTCACCAGCGACAAAAGTACCCAAAAACGCCGCTTGAAACTACGTTTCAAGACTTCCTCAGCGCGCTATGCCCTGTGTCAAACCTGCCTCATGTTCCTCGCGTAATCGGTTTTCCCGTGTACCGCTGTCGGTCAAAAGGACTGTGCCACCACAGCTTTCCGCTACCGCTTCGCTGCCGCTGCCTGTTGCCACGGTAGCAGTTTTCCCCTTTACTGCCGTACTGTGGCACTCCCACTAACGTAACTGCACTTTCCCGCTTCTTAAACACAGCGGAAAATGTGAAGTGCCTGTACTATCCATCTCTGACAGCGTGTACGGCGAAAGTGTAGATCAATATGTTTTTCCAAGAATAACACTCTTAATTCGGCAAATCGCTATGGGGTGCATAAGTGCGTTGCCGGGTGCTGGTAACCGGGTATGGATTGAATCTTACGCTGCGAGCGGGAGGTTTTATGGACGCGATCGTTTTAGCAGGCGGCTTTGGAATTCGCCTGAGCCATATAGTCAAGGCTGTACCAAAACCGATGACCCCGGTGGCGGGAAAGCCGTTTTGGGCGCAATAATCATAACCACCAGTAAACTGGTGGTTTGACCTGCCCCTAAAAGGGGCTATTACGACCGTAGCCCCTAAAAGGGGCGTTGAAGGTTTGACACCGCATTACCATTTCAGGCAGCCGCTTCAAGCGGCTGTCTTTTTATGCCTTCTTATTCTTGTCACCCGTAAACGGGTCTACATATTCTTTGATGCTGATCTGATCTGCGGCATAGTCCTCCTCCAGTTGGTTTCGGATATACTCCGCTATGATCTTTTTATTGCGTCCCACAGTATCAACATAGTACCCTCTGCACCAAAAACTTCTCGATCCATACTTGTGCTTCAAATTCGCATACCTATCGAAAATCATTAGCCGAAACGGAGGACAAACCTCTTGCATTTAACAGGGCTTTCCTTTATAATTAAATACCGCTTTTACATTATTGACAATAAGGAGTGTGAGACAATGACCGAGGAAAAGAAGACCAATACCCCTGAGACGGAGGAGGTAGCGGAGAGCAGGAACTTTATCCTGAACTTTATCGACGAGGACATCGCAGAGGGTGGTCAGTTCCAGGGAATGACCGTTCACACCCGTTTCCCGCCGGAGCCTAACGGCTATCTGCACATCGGACACTGCAAGGCGCTGACCATCGACTTCGGCACCGCCGAGCGGTACAACGGCCTGTGCAACCTGCGCATGGACGACACCAACCCCACCAAGGAGGACGAGGAGTTCGTGGAGGCCATCAAGCAGGACATCCACTGGCTGGGCTTCGACTGGGGCGACAGGTTCTTCTACGGCAGCGACTATTTTGAGGAGGACTACCGGCAGGCGGTGCTGCTCATCAAGAAGGGGCTGGCCTATGTGTGCCAGCTGACGCCGGAGGAGTTCAAGGCCAACCGCGGCGACATCGGTATTCCCGCCGTGTCCCCCTACCGGGATCGCCCGGTGGAGGAGAGCCTGGCCCGGGAGATGCTGGCCCTGGTGCGCTGCCGCCTGGAGCGGGAGGACTGCCTCCACGATCCCGGGTATGGGGAGCGGCTGCTGGCCTGCTTCCGGCGCATCCGGCGGGAGCTGCCGGTGGGCTACGCCCGCTTTCACCGGCCCTGGGTGCTGGAGTGGTACAAGGCCAACCGCCAGTACCGGGAGGCAGTGCGGCTTTTCGAGGATTTTCCTGACAACTGAAAGAAATCATGCGGTAAGCCCCTTGCGGCGGGATGGATTTTCCCGAAGCAAGGGGCTTTCCTTCGCCTCCCTGGGCGTGCTATGCTGGAAGGCGAGGTGAGAGAAATGCGAAAAGACGCGCTTTGGACGAAGGATTTCTGCCGCATCACGGCGGCCACGGCCCTGGGGGCGGCGGGGGGCATTTTGAGCGGCTTTGCCCTCTCGTTCTTGGTCTTTGACGAGACGGGGAGCACCCTGTCGGCGGCGGCCTTCGTGGCCATCCAGCTCTTTCCCTATGTGATATTGCCCCTCTTCCTGGCCCCGCTGATGGACCGGCTGCCGCGAAAGCCCTTCCTCGTGGGCGGGGACAGCGTGAACGGGGTGCTCTATGGGCTCGCGGGG
>ENA-UEQW01000235-UEQW01000235.1-human-gut-metagenome-genome-assembly--contig:-NODE-235-length-55346-cov-13.579005_pt1 | contig 55346 bp, 49 predicted proteins | sample MGYA00242947_ERZ507947 | MGnify/ENA primary metagenome ERZ507947 (study PRJEB26167, sample SAMN06115421) | human gut metagenome | host: Homo sapiens | place: China:Guizhou | collected 2015-03-17... | reverse complement strand
AACTCGGCTTCTCAACGCCAAAAAAGGAGTTCTTCAAACTTTTCGCTAAATTTGCACTTGCCAATTGAACCTGCCAAAATTAAAAAAACAACTCACAAACGTAAAATTTTGATTACAATTCTTGTAAATATTGAAAAATAACGCTTATTTTGTGGCTTAGAAATCGTTTGAGACAACGATGTACTAATATAAAACTATGTTTAATCTGAATCAAGTATGGACAAATTTGCTGAACGAAAAAAATTTACTTCATGTAAATTAGTTGCGGCTGCCGCAGTCGCAATGTGTTTGCTAGGCAGTGCGGGATTCGAGGCTAATGCCGCCCCCGCTCCGCAAGTTGTATCCGCTCAGAAAGCAACTCTAACCATTTCTGGTACAGTAAAAGACTCCAAGGGAGAGCCTGTCATTGGCGCCAACGTTATGGAGAAAGGTACCAATCGTGGTATAGTTACTGACTTGGACGGTAAGTTTACGCTTAAAGTAACCCCTGGAGCAACAATTACAGTTTCTTATTTGGGCTACAAGACACAGACCCTCAAGGCTGCACCGACAATGAACGTTTCCTTGGAAGAGGACAACGCTCTTCTTGACGAAGTCGTTGTGGTAGGTTTCGGTACTCAGAAACGTGCCAACCTCACCGGTGCTGTCGCAACAGTCGATGTGTCGAAGGCAATGGACGCACGTCCAGTGGGCGATGTTACCAAAGCCCTTCAAGGTGCTGTTCCTGGTTTGACTATCACAACAGGTGACGGTGCGATCAACTCAGCCGCATCTATCAAAATCCGTGGTACGGGTACGTTGTCAAACGGACAGAAGTCAAGCCCGCTTATCGTTGTCGACGGTGTGCCTACCGACGACATCACTTTTGTCAATCCTGACGATATCGCAGAAATCTCAGTATTGAAAGATGCTGCTTCTTCTGCTGTATATGGTACTCGTGCAGCATTCGGTGTTGTATTGATTACTACAAAATCAGGACAGAAAGGCGACCGCGTTTCTGTAAAATATTCAAACAACTTCGGTTGGAGCAACGCAACTGTATTGCCTGACTATGGCTCAGTGCCTGAACAAATCGAAGCATTGCTTCAGACCAACTACCGTAAGGGTGCCGACCCGGAATTGTTCGGTATGTATCTCGACAAGATGCTTCCTTACGCAAAGGCTTGGTATGAGCAGAACGGTGGCAAGAAGAAAGGCTACAGCGAGATGTTGCCATACCAGAGCATGGACAACGTGGGCGACTTCTATCAGGACCCTGTGACAAAAGCCACTATGTACTATGCTGACTGGGATGTAAAGGATATTATGTATCGCACTGCTCCTTCTCAGAAGCACAACGTAAGCTTGGACGGCAGCTCGGGCAACACAACATACCGCGTTTCGTTCGGTTATGACAAGCGTGAAGGCTTGATGTCGTTTGTAGACAACTCTGTGAAGCGCTACAACGCAAGCGCCAACCTCTCAACTCAAATATTCTCATGGTTGAAAGCCGGTGCTCAGGTAAACTATTCGCAGAAAGACTATGACGGACAGAACATGTGGGGCCGTGGAGGTTACACATACTTCTGGCGTTGGGGTTCTTTCTTCGGTCCTTACGGATACCGCAAGTATGACGGCGACGGCAAGTACTACGACGCTCAGCCGATTGCTGACCGTAAGCAGAGCGGCGAGCATGAGGACATTGCCCGCAACACTCGCTTGCAAGGTTGGATGGAGGCGAACCCAATCAAGGGCTTGAACATCTACGCTGACTTCACATACGACATGATGGACATCAACGTGCGCAAGTCATATCTGCCTATCTTCGGCTGGAACAACTGGTCTAACTCAAGCACAGCTCCATCTTATTTGGTACAGCAGAAAGACACTTACGCTCAACAGGAGAATACCCGTCAGAATGTCTGGACAGTCAATGCTTACGCTACCTACGACTTCGATGTGGCTGAGGACAACCACTTCAAGGTTATGGTCGGCGGACAGGCAGACCGCAAGTATTACAACTACTTCTCTGCACGCAAGAATGTCCTTTCTGACAATGACAAACCTTATCTTGGCTTGGCAACTGGTGGTGCCGACGGTACAAGCATGACAATCACCAACACCATCACCAAGCACGCAACTGCAGGTTTCTTCGGCCGTATCAACTACGACTACAAGGGAATCTACTTGTTGGAGGTTAACGGTCGCTACGACGGTTCTTCTTCATTCCCAGCCAACGACCAGTGGGCATTCTTCCCATCGGCATCTGTCGGCTACCGTTTCTCTGAGGAAGCTTACTTCGAGAAGGCTAAACAATATGTAAGCAACGCTAAGTTCCGTGCTTCTTATGGTCACATCGGTAACGAGGCTATCGGTGACTATATGTTCTTGGAGCAAATCTCTAAGTTGGACACAAGATATACCAGCTGGGTAAATGCCGGCGGTACATTCTTGTCAATGTTGAACACACCTTCAATGGTGTCTTCTACTTTGTCTTGGGAGCGTATTGCAACTACCGATATCGGTCTTGACCTTGGTTTCTTGAACAACCGCCTGAACGTTACGTTCGACTGGTTCCAGCGCGACACTAAGGACATGCTTGCTCCGGGTATGACTCTTCCGGCTACTCTTGGTGCTTCTGCTCCTTATGCAAACAGCGGTTCGCTCCGCACCCGCGGATGGGAGCTCGGTGTCAGCTGGAATCACCGCTTCGGCGATGTTGACGTTTTCGCAAGCGCCAATATCTATGACGGCAAGACAAAGGTTACTGAGTACAACAACCCTAACAAGTTGATCAACCAATTCTACAGCGGTATGGAGTATGGTGAAATCTGGGGCTTCGAGACAGACCGTTACTTCGAGGAGTCAGACTTCACAGGCAAGAACGCCGACGGCTCATGGATTTATGCTCCGGGCGTAGCTGACCAGACCGGTTTGCAGCAGGGCACATTCGTTTATGGTCCTGGTGACATCAAGTTCAAGGATTTGGACGGCAATGGCGTAATCAATGGTGGCGATCCTACAATGAAAGACGCTGAAGGCAACCTTATTCCTGTAGGTACTGTACGCAACCACGGTGACCTGAAGAAGATTGGTAACGCAACTCCTCGCTATGAGTACTCATTCCGTTTGGGTGCTGCTTGGAAGGGTATCGACGTTGATTTGTTCTTCCAGGGTGTTGGTAAGCGCGACATGTGGTATGTGAACGCATTCACAATGCCATTCTCTCGTGGCGCCGATGCTTCTTACGCTCACCAGAATTCTTACAACAAGATGATCTTCGACGACGCTCGCAACATTATCGGTTACGAGATCAATCAGAACAACGATTATCCTTGTATGTATGACGGTATGGCAGGTGCAGGTGCAGTTTCTGGCTTGTCACAAGGTCGTTACAACTTCTATCCTCAATCGAAATACTTGCTCAACATGGCTTACCTCCGCTTGAAGACAGTGACTGTCGGTTACACTCTTCCACAGGAGATTACAAAGAAGGCTCTGATTCAGAAAGCACGTATCTATTTCACTGCTGAAAATCCTTGCTTGATTTACAACGGTCTCGGCAAGAACCCGATTGACCCTGAAATCGGTAGCACATGGACAACAAGCAAGGCTTACAACAATGGTACTTTCGGACGTTCAGATCCAATGATGCGTACTTATTCATTCGGTTTGCAGGTAACATTCTAATTCTCTAAATTTACGAAACAATGAAAACAAAGATAGCATTAGGCATTTTCGCACTCGCCGGACTCTCGCTTGCAAGTTGTGACGATTTCCTCGACAACAACCGCTATCCGTTGACTTCGGAGGTGAGCAACCCTGAGTTCTGGAGCAATGAGTCGCTCGTTGAGCAGGAGTGCAACTATATGTATAATTTCTTCTCTGGATATGGTCGTGGAAACTCTCTCGGTGAGTTTTATTTCAGCACTCTTTCTGACGACCAGGCTGGTAACTCGTTTACGGAATGGAACAACAAGACTGTTCCGAGTTCATCTGGCTTGTATTCAGGCCCGTATGAGAACATCCGTCACTGTATGTCAATCATCGAAGGCGTACGCAGCTCAAAACTTGAGGCTGCGAAGCGCAACAACTTTGAGGGTCAGGCTCGCTTGAACCGTGCAATCCAATTCTTCACTTTGGTGAAACGCTATGGTGATGTGACTTGGGTTGACCACAAAGTTGACGTTAACGACAAGGGTCTTCTTTACGGTCCGCGCACAAACCGCGACGTGGTTATGGACTCTGTGCTCCGCGACCTTGACTATGCGATTGCAACAATCTCTGCCAACAACGGCAAGCAAGTTTGGAGCAAGGATTTGGCATTGGCAGTGAAGAGCGACATTTGCTTGTGGGAAGGCACATTCTGCAAATATCGTACTGCTGCTGAAAACGGCTATGCTGCCGATGAGGCACGTGCTAACAAATACTTGCAGGAATGCGTCAGCGCTTCAGAGCAGCTGATTGGCAAATATCCTATCGGCGCAAGCTATAAGGCTTTGTATCAGAGCGTACGCTCTGATGCCCAGAAGAATGGCGAGATTATCTTTATGAAGGCATACGACCAGCAGAATATGTGTCACTCAACCGTTTCTTACACTTGCTCCTCTACTAAGGTGAACGGTATCACAAAGGACGCGTTCGACGCATATCTCTTCAAAGATGGCAAGCCTTTGGCTTTGACTTCGGAGAACAAGTCAGACCTTCCAGTCTACAACGATAAGGGTGAATACTCAATTGCAGATCTTCTCGCTGTCCGCGACGGACGTCTGTCGGAGACTATCGACCCGGTTATCTTCTATCAGGACATGACATGGCAGCGTGCAGGCGCAATGGCGATGACTTCTTCTACTGGTTATGGTGTAGCCAAGTTTGACAACACTTCGTTGCCTATTGACGACCGTCAGAACACAGTGAAGAACTACACTTGCGCACCTCTCTACTGGGGAGCACTTATCTGCTTGAACTATGCTGAGGCTAAGGCTGAGCTCGGCACTCTTACAGATGCCGACATGAACCTCACTCTCAACAAGCTTTATGAGCGCGCTGGTCTTCCAGACCAGACTGTAGCATCGTTGACTGCAATGAACGACCCTGCAAACAATATGGGCGTAAGCAGCTTGATTTGGGAAGTTCGCCGTTGCCGTCGTTGCGAGTTGATTATGGACAAGGACTATCGTTATTGGGACTTGGTTCGTTGGCACAAACTCGACCTCCTCGACAGCTCAGTGCATCCAAACATCCTCTTAGGTGCGAATGCTTCTACAGCAACTGTTAAACCTGATATGAAAGGCGACTACGTAGATGGTTCATTCAACCACGTGCGTACGTTTGATGCTCGTCAGTATCTGTATCCAATTCCTGGAGACCAGATTGCATTGACCAACTCTGCTGTTTCTCAGAACACACCTTGGAAATAAACAGTAGCAAATAATTGATATTGAAAGGGCGACCCCGGCGGGCCGCCCTTTCTTTTGGACAGCAACGACTGTGGAAAAATGCGATTTGCCGATGTCGCATAAAATTCGTACCTTTGCACCCTGATTCAAGTAGGTATATATTAGGTAAATTATGATAGCTGTAAGCAATTTAGGAATGCAGTTTGGCAAGCGTGTGCTTTTTCAGGATGTGAATCTGAAATTCACGCAAGGAAACTGCTATGGAATTATCGGCGCAAACGGCGCCGGAAAGAGTACGTTGATGCGCATCCTCTCAGGACAGTTGACGCCGACCCACGGCATGATTCAGCAAGGACCGGGCGAGCGCATGTCGGTGTTGAGCCAGGACCACTTTGAGTTTGATGAATTTTCGGTGATGGACACCGTGCTGCAAGGACACACCGTGCTTTGGGCTATCATGAAAGAGAAAGACGCCCTCTATGCAAAGGAAGACTTCAGCGATGCCGACGGCATCCGCGCCTCTGAGCTGGAGGAGAAGTTTGCCGAGCTCGACGGCTGGAACGCAGAGAGCGATGCTGCCGCATTGCTCAGCGGTCTGGGCATCAAGGAAGACAAGCACTACATGCTGATGAAGGACCTCAGCGGTAAGGAGAAAGTGCGCGTGCTTCTGGCGAAGGCGCTTTTCGGAAATCCCGACAACCTGCTTCTCGACGAGCCTACCAACGACCTTGACCTTGAGACCGTGGCTTGGCTTGAGAACTATCTGTCAAACTGCGAGAACACGGTACTCGTCGTGAGCCACGACCGTCACTTCCTCGACGCCGTGTCGACCCACACCCTCGACATCGACTACAACAAGATAACGCTGTTTGCCGGCAACTACAGTTTCTGGTATCAGTCGAGCCAGTTGGCTCTCCGCCAGCAGCAGCAAGCCAACAAGAAGGCAGAGGAAAAACGCAAGGAGCTTATGGAGTTCATCCAGCGGTTCAGCGCCAATGTGGCAAAGTCGAAGCAGACCACAAGCCGCAAGAAGATGCTCGAGAAACTCAATGTAGAGGAAATCCAGCCATCGTCGCGCCGTTATCCGGGAATCATCTTCACGCCCAACCGTGAGCCGGGCAACAAGATTCTTGAGGTGAAGGGATTGAAAGCCACTCAAGACGGCGACTTGCTCTTCGACGACGTAAACTTCCAGATTGAGAAGAACGACAAGGTGGTGTTCCTTAGCCACGACCCGCGCGCCATGACCGCTTTGTTTGAAATCATCAACGGCAACCGCAAGGCCGACGCCGGCACTTACGACTGGGGACAGACAATCACTACGGCTTATCTGCCGCTCGACAACACCTCGTTCTTCAACACGGATTTGAACCTTGTCGACTGGTTGTGCCAGTACAGCAACGACTCGAGCGAAATCTATCTGAAAGGATTCCTCGGAAAAATGCTGTTCTCGGGCGAGGAGGTGCTGAAAAAGGCATCTGTGCTCTCCGGTGGCGAGAAGATGCGCTGTATGATTGCCAAGATGATGATGACCGACGCAAACACTCTTGTGCTCGACTCTCCGACAAACCATCTCGACCTTGAGTCGATCCAGGCGTTCAACAACACGCTGCAGGCATTCAAGGGCAACATCCTGATGTCGAGCCATGACCACGAGTTCATACAGACGGTCTGCAACCGTGTGATTGAGTTGACGCCTAACGGAATCATCGACAAGATTATGGACTTTGACGACTATCTCTCCGACGAGAAAGTTCAGGCTGCGCGTGAAAGAATGTACAACACCAAATAAATATAAACAACGATGGTAAAGCATATCGTAATGTTCAAACTCAAAGGCACGGCTGAAGAACGCCGCGCCGTGGCTTCTCAGTTCAAGGCCGCCCTTGAGGCGCTTCCTGAGAAAATCGACGTGCTCCGCTCGATAGAGGTGGGGCTCAATCAGAATCCGGCAGAAACGTGGGACGTGGTTCTCACCGCAGTTGTCGACAAAATGGCGGATGTGGAGGTCTATGCCAAGCATCCGGCGCATGTGGCTGCGGCAGGGCTGCTCGGTGAGCATAAGGATATGCGCGCCTGCGTTGACTACGAGCTGTAGGCTTTGTGCCTATGGGCAACAGACACAGGGCGGGGTAATCTCTTTTGAAGGGATGCCCCGCTTTTGCATTTTTATTTGGAGTGGAAATAGTGCGGATTCCCAAAAAATCACGTAATTTTGCATCATACAAAACAGACCAAACCAAACATATAACTATTATGAAATTATTTAAACCAATTGCAGCCGTTTGCTTTACGCTTGTCGCTTCGGCATCGGCTTTTTCAACCCCATCCACTGTCGACCTGCAGGGCGAGACGTTTACCGTCGACACGCTGCGTCATTACAAATGCGGTCCGGGCATGACACGCACCGCGCTTGAATACCGCTCGACCACAGGAAACACGCGCATTCAGGCGTTTGTGATAAAAACAATGCTCCGCGAGGCAGAAAATGTGAAGTTCAAGGTGGAGATTGGCAACGACTCCTGCCTTAACGCCGAAACGGTGACTTCAATGGGACGGCGTCACTCAGTGGAGGGCGAACGCTATCTTACGGGTGTGAACGGCGACTTTTTCATCACCGGAAGTTTCGGCGGACCGTATTCGCAATACGGCATCGTGGGCTATCCAAACATGTCGAGCGCAAGCCGAGGAAAACTGATGTCGCCCGACGTTATCGACTGGGTGAGCCGTGAGAACGCTTTTATAATCGACAAGGACGGATATATGCGCATCGACGCAACCGACCTGTCGTACAGCGCGTCGATAGGCGGCGTGGAGATGCCGATTTCAAATGCTAATTTCCATCGGCTTGACGGAGAAACGGTGGTTTACAACTCTTATATGGGAAAATACACCAAGACGGCGGCAGGAGGCGTGGAAGTGGCTTTCACGCTCGCTCCAGGCGAAACTTGGGCATTGAACAAGAATCTGAAAATGGTGGTGAGCCAGGCGGCTTACGACGGTGGAAATATGGCGATACCTGCCGACGGAATAGTCATCTCGGCCGACAAGGCTGCTACGGCAAACATCGAGAAGCTGCGGTCTCTGAAACCGGGTGATGAAATTACTGTCAACTATTCGCTGTCGTTGCCGTCGTATGGCAATCTCAAGCCCGAGGGCGTGCAGGAGATTATAGGCGGCGATGTCAAAATCCTTCGCGAAGGCGAGACGGTGATGGAGGCGAACCGATGGATCAATCCTCGCGACGCGTTCAATCCACGCACGCTGATTGGCTATGACAAGGAGCGCACGATGCTCGTGATTTGCGCCATCGACGGACGCAGCACCATCAGCAGTGGCACTACCTATCCGCAGGGTGCCGACCTTATGCGCTCATACGGATGCTACGACGCTCTTGATTTCGACGGCGGCGGCTCTACATTGATGTGGGACGCGATGGAAGGCACAATCAACCGTCCGTGCGTGTCGCCAGAACGTGCGGTGGGCAACGGCATCTTTGCGGTGCTCCACGCTCCCGACGATGAGGAGGTGGCTGAGATACGTTTTGCCGACTATGCGGTGCGGATGCCTCGGTATGGCTCTTATCGTCCGGTTTTCTACGGATATAACAAATATGGCAAACTCATCGATATGGATGTTGATGGCGTCACGCTTTCCTGCGACGGCGCGCTTGGCGAGATTGTGGCAGACGGATCCACTCTCTATGCCACCGGCAGCGGCTCACATGTGCTTACAGCTTCGCTGGGAGCAGTAAAAGCGGAGGTGACGGTGGCGGTTGTCGCTGCCGACGATGTCAAGGCGGCTTATCCGGAAGTGGTTCTCGACAACTGCCGTGAATGGAAGATTGGCTTGAACGCTATTGTCGGAGGCAAGGAGATGGCTGTCGAGCCGCGTGCGCTTGACTGGACATCAAGCGACGCATCGGTAGTGACTGTTGCCGACGGCGTGGCGAAGGGATTGAAAAACGGAACGGCGACGCTGACGGGTGTCAAGGATGGCATTACGTGCACTGTCGGCGTTACGGTGCAGTGCCCTACGGCGGAATTGATGCCTATTGAAGACGCATCGAATCCGGAGGCTTGGAAAATTGAGAGTTACAATGTGAAGGGTGATGCGGCGATAACTGCGCTTGCCGGCGGCGGTCTGGCAGTCGACTTCGCTCTGTCGGGCACGCGTGCGCCCAACCTTACGCTTGTCCCTGTTCAGCCGACGCTTCTCTACAGCCTTCCTGACGAGCTGCGGCTTACGATGAAACTGACTGGCGGAGTGGCTGTCAAGAACTCGGTGGTGTCGTTCACGCTTGCCGACGGCAGCAATGTGTCGGCTAATCTGTCGGGATTTGAGTCGGGCGACGCTCAAGATTATACGGTTGACTTTGCGCAAATTGCCGATGTCGACAATGTGGGCATTTTCCCGATACGTCTCAATTCGTTGCGCCTCAATCTGTCGGGCGGAAAGAAAGACACTGCCTATCGTCTTGAAATCCCGTCGATTAAGACGCGCTACAAGCATTTCAACGACGCCGGCGTATATGATTTGACTGTCGACGACGCCGATGTTGCGCCTGTCTATTACAACCTGCAGGGCATGCGGATTGCAAAACCGCAGCCTGGAACTGTGGTAATCGTGAAACGTGGTGCGAGCGTGACAAAAGAGATTGTTGTGGAATAGTGATTGCTGTTCTGCAGTACATACAAAAAACGGGAGGCTTGGCGGCTTCCCGTTTTTTGTATGTACTGTCAATCTTCCTCCGGAGGAAACTTCGGAACGAGGCGCATAAGCCTCAGAATTTGCGAGCGGCGCTTCTTCATGTATGACGAAGGATTGGCGGAGTTGAATCGCAGCGGATTGGGCAAAGTGGCGGCGATGAGTGCGCATTGGCGGGCGGTCAGCTGGTCGGCGGTGGTGTTGAAGTTTTGTTCAGCCACAGCCTCCACGCCGTAGAGTCCGTCGCCGGTCTCGATAGAGTTCAGATACACCTCCATGATGCGCTCCTTGCTCCACAGAGCCTCTATAAGCACAGTGAAATAAGCCTCGAAGCCTTTTCTCACCCACGATGACGACGGCCATAGAAACACGTTTTTAGCCGTCTGCTGGCTTATCGTGCTTGCACCGCGGTGACGGCCTCCGTTTTCAGCCTCGCGCACGGCTTTCTTGATTTCCACGAAGTCGAATCCGTGGTGAGAGGCGAAGCGGTTGTCTTCAGAGGCGATTACAGCCATCGGCATGTGTCGCGACATCTCGTCGAGCGGCACCCATTTATGCTCGCAGCGCACCTTGCGTCCGTCGAGCATCTGCTCAACGCTGCGTATCGCCATCAGAGGCGTGTATCTGACAGGCGCCCATCGGTAGATGGCTACGCTGACCACCGACAGCAGCACAAAGCCGAGAATGATTTTGCCAAAGAGCATCATGAAGATGCCGAAAGTTAACTTTCTGACCATTTTGTTTGAGAAAAAAGCTGCATCAAAGCCTGCTTTACGCAAAGCGGGACAATGATGCAGCACATTGATAGCTTTTTCTATTTGTTCACGCCTTCGACAATCGATTTTGTGTCGCAGGCAATCATATATTCCTCATCGGTCGGGATGACAACTACGCGCACCTTCGAGCCGGGACGTGTGATTTCAACTTCCTCGCCACGGCAGTTGTTGCGTTCTGGGTCGAAATCGATGCCGAGAAATTCCAGTTGCTTGCATACGCTCTCGCGCAGCTGAATCTGGTTTTCGCCCACACCGGCTGTAAACACAATCACGTCGACACCGCCAAGCGCCGCTGTGTATGCACCAACATATTTAACGATGCGGTATCTGTACATGTCGAGAGCCAGTCGCGCACGCTCGTTGCCGGCGGCAATGGCAGCGTCGATGTCGCGCATGTCGGAAGAGATGCCAGAGATGCCGGTCAGACCGCTCTGCTTGTTGATGAGTTTCTGCATTCCGGCATTGTCGAGATGCTCTTTCTCCTGGATGTAGAGCAGGGCAGCAGGGTCGACATCTCCGCAGCGGGTGCCCATCATCAAGCCTTCTACCGGGGTCAAACCCATCGAAGTGTCGATTGACTTGCCGTCTTTTACGGCGGTTATTGAGCCACCGTTGCCGATGTGGCAGGTGATGATGCGCTGCTGCTCGTAAGGCAACCCTAAAAATTCGCATGAACGGCGTGCCACGTAGCGGTGGCTTGTGCCGTGGAAGCCATAGCGGCGCACTCCGTATTTCTCATATACCTCATACGGGAGAGCGTACATATATGCGCGTGCAGGCATTGTCTGGTGAAAAGCAGTGTCGAACACACCCACCTGTGGCACGTCGGGCATAATCTCGCTGATAGCCTCGATGCCCACGATGTTGGCTGGGTTGTGGAGCGGAGCCAAGTCGTAGCATTCCTTCACCTTGGCGATAACCTCGTCGGTGATGAGCACGCTCGAATTGAATTTCTCGCCTCCGTGCACCACGCGGTGACCTACGGCGTCGATTTCTCCGAAATCCTTGATGCAGCCATATTTAGCGCTTGTCAGATTGTCGAGGATGATGCGGATAGCCACATTATGGTTTGGCATAGACGTGGTGATTGTCACCTTTTCGCCGTTGTATTTGAATTTCAGGAAAGAGTCGGGCAGACCCACTTTTTCCACACCGCCCTCGGCGAGGACGTTTTGCGCGTTGTCGTCGAGTTCAATCAGCTTGTATTTCACCGATGAACTTCCGCAGTTGAGTACGAGGATTTTCATTATTTTTGATTTGCTATTATGCTTTGGTTGCAAGTGATGATAACAGTTTTGTAGATGTCTTCCCAAGAGCATCCGCGCGACAGGTCGTTGACCGGCTTTGCCAAGCCTTGCAGGATAGGACCCACTGCCTGTGCACCGCTGAGTCGTTGCACGAGTTTGTAGGTGATGTTGCCCACTTCGAGCGACGGGAATACAAGCACGTTGGCAGTGCCGGCGATGTCGCTTTGCGGAGCCTTGCTCTTGCCCACTGAAGGCACGATGGCTGCATCGGCTTGAAGCTCGCCGTCGAGAGCCAGCTCCGGAGCCATTTCTTTGGCAATCTTTGTAGCCTCGATAACTTTGTCTACCATCTCATGCTTTGCGCTGCCTTTGGTTGAGAAGCTGAGGATGGCAACACGCGGATCAAAGCCGCCGAGCACCTTGGCTGTCTCTGCCGCCGATACGGCGATCTGTGCCAATTCCGGTGCCGTAGGATTAGGCACTACGGCGCAGTCGGCAAACACCATCATGCCGTCAGTCCCGTAAGGAGAACCTTCGGGAAGCAGCATAAGGAACGCGCCGGAAACAACGCTGATGCCTTTCTTGGGCTTGATAATCTGGAAAGCGGCACGAAGCACGTCGCCTGTGGTGCTCAACGCACCAGAGACCTGACCGTCGGCATCGCCGTTCTTGATGAGCAGACAGCCCAGATAGAGCGGGTTGTGCACCTGTTTGTGCGCGCCCTCGAGCGTCATGCCCTTGGCTTTGCGCAGCTCATAGTAGAGTTGCGCATATTTCTCAGTAAACGCCTCGTCGGCAGGGTCGACGATTGTGGCATGCTCAATGTTTTTTAGACTCAATTCCGCTGCAAGTTGTTTGATTTCAGCGGGATTGCCGATTAGAGTGATGTCGCAGATGCCGTCGGCGATAAGATGGTCGGCAGCGGTAAGCGTTCGTTTTTCCGCACCTTCGGCGAGGACGATGCGTTGTTTGTTTGCTTTGGCTTGTTGGGTAAGTCGTTCAAATAGAGTCATAATCAGTATTGATTTTGTATTTTTTTCTGACTACAAAATTACCAATAAAAATTGTTAACGAGGTATAAAAACTTGACTTAAACTTTCAACCAATGTGCAAAAAATCTTCACGAAACTTAACGAGGCTTTAGCCTCGGCAAAAGCACACTTAAAAACAACAATGACATGAATAACATATCGTTTTTAACTTTTAGTTAAAAGATATTTCATATCTTTGCACAGACTTGGAAAAGGTGTATACCAGTCAACTGGAATAATTGAAATAATAAAGCAACCATATGGAAGAACATATAACAGAGAACCAGATAATACATTCAAATTTTTTTACGAATAGAAATGGCAATACTTTGATGAAAGAATTTGAGGGAGTGTTGCAACATAACAACCATATCAAAAATTTGGATGCTGTGGTAGGATTTTTGCGGGCGTCAGGATATTTCTCGTTGCGTCCTTTTTTGGACAGCATTAACAAAGTGCGAGTACTTATAGGTATCGATGTCGACAGATATATAGTCAAAGCGGCAAATCAAGGAAAAATATTCTTTGGGGCGGAAGAAGAAGTGAGAGAAGACTGCTTGCGCAATATCCGCAGGGATATAGAGCGTTCCAATTATACAAAAGAAGTGGAGAATGGTATGCTCCAGATGGTTCAAGACCTTGTAGATGGTAAACTTGAACTTCGTGCCCATCCATCGAAGAGAATACATGCCAAGTTGTATGTTCTCTATCCCGATGATTTCAATCAATATTCACATGGTATCGCCATAACTGGTTCAAGCAATTTGTCGGGCAATGGGCTTGGTATTTCGCGGGATAAGCAGTATGAGTTCAATGTCAAGCTTGACCGATTTGATGATGTTAAATTCGCAAAGGATGAATTTGAATTGTTGTGGAAAGAGGCGGAAGGATGTGAAATTACAGCCGAGGATGTGAAGACTTCCATTGACCGAACATATTTAAAAGGCGATGTTGCTCCATACGATTTGTATATCAAGATGCTTATGGAGTATTTTTCTGATCGTGTATTGGCAACGGACAACAATAATCCGTTTGATATGCCAGAGGGGTATACGAAGTATGACTATCAGATGGACGCTGTAGTAGAGGGCTATCAGAAACTTATTCGTTACGACGGCTTTTTTCTTGCAGATGTCGTAGGTCTTGGTAAGACTGTTGTCGCAACAATGATTGCTAAGAAATTTTTGATTGAGAATGGTCGCGACAAAACGAAAATATTAGTAGTTTATCCTCCAGCGGTAGAGCAAAACTGGAAAGCGACATTCAAGGACTTCGGAATAGACAAATACGCTAAATTCATAACTAATGGAAGTTTGTCAAAGGTTCTTGATGAGGAAAACTACAACTATTGGAATGCAGACGAATATGATTTGATATTAGTAGACGAAGCTCATAGGTTTCGTTCACATACTACTGCTGCTTTTGAGCAATTGCAGGAAATCTGCAAAATGCCTCGCATAGAGAATGGCAATATTCCTGGATACAAGAAAAAGGTTATGCTCATTTCGGCAACACCTATGAACAATACGCCTGCCGACATTTACAATGAGATACAATTGTTTCAAGATCCTCGACGTTGTACGATAGATGGTGTGGCAAATTTGACAGCTTTTTTCTCTCCTCTTATCAAAGAGTTTCAGCAACTAAGAAGAGATCCTAACTTTGATGTTACGCAGTTCAAAAAGTTGGCAGAGCGAGTGCGCGACCGGATCATAAAACCGTTGACCGTCCGTCGTACAAGAACCGACATTGAAAATATAGCTCGGTATAACAAGGATGTAAATGGATTTCCAAAAGTTGAACGACCGATAGAAAACAGATATGAACTGAATGAACATCTGGCCAATCTGTTTGAGGAAGCTATGGAGACTCTTGACAAGAAGTTGACATATGCTCGTTATCAAGCTATTGCTTATTTGAAACCCGAAGTTGCAAACGGCTTGTACGACAATGCCGAATTGATAAGTCGCAGTTTGGCAGGAATCCGTAAAAATGGACTGGTAAAACGACTTGAAAGCAGTTTCTATGCATTTCAAATATCGTTGAACAATTTCTGTCAGGCAAACCAAAACATGATTGATATGTTTAATCGTGACAAGGTCTTTATTGCGCCCGATCTTGATATAAACAACTTATTGGAGGCAGGTCTGTCGGATGAGGAAATAGAAGAAAAATTGAATGCAAAAGCGGACGACAACCCAAAGAATTCCATATTTAAGGCTGAAGATTTTAAACCAGAGTATATAGAAATGCTCCAGAAAGATCAAGCAATCCTTGAAAAGTTGTGCAGTGATTGGAAAAATATATCCGATGATGACGATTCCAAGTTTGCCAAATTTAACGAACTGCTCAAGCATGAGTTGTTTAAGACCGACCGTAACCCAGAGCAAAAGCTGGTGGTGTTTTCAGAGTCTGTTGATACGGTAAAATATCTCGAACGACGTATTAACCGAAAGGATGTACTAGTTATATCTGCCGAAAACCGAAGCAAGTTGTTCAAAACAATTCGTGAGAATTTTGATGCAAATTATAAAACAAAATTTAATCAATACAATGTTATCCTCACGACCGATGTCTTGGCAGAAGGTGTCAACTTGCATCGTGCCAATGTGATAGTCAATTATGATACTCCATGGAACAGTACACGCTTGATGCAGCGTATTGGCCGTGTTAACCGTATCGGTTCATCGTCGAATCATATTTACAACTATGTATTCTACCCATCGCGTGAAGGCAACAGGGAAATCAATCTGAATCAAATAGCATTGAGTAAGATACAAACGTTTCATTCTACATTTGGCGAGGACAACCAAATCTATTCACAAGAGGAGATTCTTGACCGTGACCTTACCAAATTATTTGATGAAGGCATGAAGCGACAAAAGGAAGAGAGCAACCAAGAATTGCCTTTCTACGAGGAGCTAAGAACTCTTTACAAGACAAATCGCAGGGAATACAATCGCATAGAGAAACTTTCTTTGCGTAGCAGGACGGGACGAGACGCAATGCGTGTAGATGGCGTAACCCTTTCGGGAGATACCCTCGTATTTTTAAAAACAAATTTCCGTAAGGTGTTCTTTCTCGTTTCGGAAACAGCACAAGAACTGTCGGTACTTGATGCACTTAAATATTTTAAAGCAGAAAAAGGGGAGCAATCAGTTGAGCGAATAGAGCAACATCACAAGCACATCAATATGGCATTGCAGAAGTTTCGTGCCATACAGGATGAAGAACTGCGCAATCAAGAAAATGCTGAAGATGTGCAAAATACACTTGGTGCGCAGGTTAGCACGGCAGTAAGTCTGTTGAACAACTTTATTCGTGAAATTGATGATAATGAACTGTATATGAAGATAGTTCAACTGAAAACTTTGGCAGAGCGTGGAGTTATAACATATATCCCGAAACGTTTACAGCGAATACAAAAGGATTTGCGACGAAGCGGAGGAAAAGCGCGTATGACCCACGATGAAGCATTGGCTGAAATCGTCGAAATGGCAAAGAAATACTCACCATATTTTATGGTACAGGAATCACAACTCAGCGAGCAGGAGACCAATGCCGAGATAATATTATCAGAATCATTTAGGTAAACTATATGAATTATAAAGAAGTAATAGAGGCAAAATACAATCGTGAAGCCTGGCAACAGCTCCTCCACGATATATTCCTCAACAAGGCGCAATTCTACAACAGCACCAGTGAGGTGAAAGTAAACAGTAGGCTTGCCAAAAGTGCATTATACATCGGAAGAATTTCTCTTTCCGATGGAGAGTCACTTGGTGTCTACGAAGTAGAACTTGCTGACAAAGTGGACATTGAACGCAACAAGCGTGGCATAAGAGATATGCTTACAAAAGACTGGAAGGATATGGGACATGCTGGTGCCTTCATGTTCTGCTATCGCAAGAATGAGAGCGTGTTGCGTTTCTCTTATGTCAGCGAAACATGGGGATTCAATAAAAAAGGCGATTATGAGAAGTTGTCGACCAATACTAAGCGATACACCTATCTCCTTGGAGAAGGTCGCGGATGCCGTACCGCCATTGAACAGTTTAACGCACTGAAGGACAGCAAGCAGTCTCTCAGTGATGTTACAGCAGCCTTCTCAGTTGAAGCTCTTACAAAGCAATTCTATAAGGATCTGTTTGACTGGTACCAATGGGCGGTAGACCCAGCATCGGGTGTATATTTCCCCAACAACACATCAACAGAAGATGATGATCGTGAGGATATTGAGACTAAAATTATCCGCATGATAACCCGAATCATGTTTGTATGGTTCATCAAGCAGAAAGAACTTGTGCCAAACAAAATCTTTGATGTAGATTTTCTTGACACTATTCTGAAAGACTTTGACCCAGTAAGTAAGGTGGTGGGCAACTACTACAATGCTATTCTTCAAAACCTTTTCTTCGCCACTCTCAACCGTGCCATAGAAGACGAGCAGGGCAACAAACGTCGCTTTGCTACCAATGTGAAGAAGGACATAAAGACTCTTTACCGCTATCCAGAAATGTTCAAAATCGGTGAGGATGAGGTAATAAAGATGTTCTCAGAGGTTCCTTTCCTCAATGGTGGCTTATTTGAATGTCTTGACAAAACAAGAACTATAGACGGTGTAGAGCAAGCCTACAATTACGACGGTTTCAGCCGCAATGACAATAAATTTGCAGACGGACGCTACCGCAATCGTGCCATAGTGCCAAACATTCTTTTCTTTGATGAGGAGAAAGGTTTAATATCAATACTTAGCCGCTATAATTTCACTATTGAGGAAAATTCGCCCGAAGAACAGCAAGTGGCGCTCGATCCGGAGCTGCTTGGCAAGGTGTTCGAGAACCTGTTGGGCGCCTATAACCCCGAGACAAGGGAAACTGCGCGCAACCAAAGTGGCTCGTTCTACACTCCACGAGAGATTGTGAACTATATGGTTGACGAAAGCCTTATCTCTTATTTGGGTAATACTGCTTTTGTACGCTCACTTTTCTCACCTGAGTTTAGCTACGACAAGACAAAGGCAGATGATTATAAAACCATTTCTGATAAACTGAAGGCTATCAAGATACTCGACCCAGCCTGTGGTTCGGGAGCATTCCCGATGGGATTGCTTAACCGCATGATAGAGATTCTTAGCCATATTTCTCCGGACGAGAATATTTACGACTTGAAACTGCATATAATCGAGAACTGCATATACGGTAGCGACATTCAGCGCATTGCCGCACAAATCACAAAATTGCGTTTCTTCATCTCGCTTATCTGCAATTGTGAGAAAGATGCAAGCAAACCTAACCATGGCATTCCTACGTTACCAAACCTTGAAACGAAGTTTGTTGCTGCAAACTCATTGATAGCCAAGAAAAGACAGGCTTGTCATAGCCTGTTTGAAAATCCGGAAATAGAGCCAACAAAACAGGCTTTAACGGAAATTCGTCATGAACATTTTGCAGCAAAGACGGCAAATCGCAAAAGCGCATTGCGTCAAAAGGACAAAGAGCTTCGCGAGAAACTGGCTCGTCTGTTAGCTGATGATAAAGACTTCGCACCTGCTGATGCAAAGCAACTTGCGGACTGGAATCCATATGACCAAAATGCAGTTGCCGACTTCTTCGATCCTGAATGGATGTTTGGCATCAGTGATGGCTTCGACATTGTTATAGGTAATCCGCCGTATATTCAGCTTCAGAATGATAGTGGCAAATTGGCAAAGTTGTATGCCGATTGCAATTATAAGACATTTGCACGTACAGGCGATATCTATTGTCTGTTCTACGAGCGTGGTTATCAACTCTTGAAGCCTAATGGACATCTATGCTACATCACTTCCAACAAGTGGATGCGTGCCGGGTATGGAGAAAAGACACGAGACTTCTTTGCCAAGAATACAAATCCGATGCTTTTGATTGATTTTGCAGGGGTAAAAATCTTTGAGAGCGCAACAGTTGACACTAATGTCCTTCTCTTTGCCAAAGCCGCCAATGAGCATAAGACCTGGTGTGCCGTCACAAACAAGCAGAACAAAGATAGTGTAAAGAATTTGAGCGTTTTCGTGCAGCAGACTGGAACAGAATGTGAATTTAGCGGTTCTGATTCATGGGTGATTCTTTCGCCAATTGAACAGAGTATCAAACGAAAAATTGAAGCTGTGGGTACACCGTTGAAGGACTGGGATGTCCAAATCAACTACGGCATCAAGACGGGCTACAATGATGCTTTTATCATATCAACGGAAAAACGAGAAGAGATTCTTGCCAACTGCCAGTCCGAAGACGAGCGCAAGCGGACGGCTGAACTTATACGACCGATTCTGCGTGGTAGGGATATCAAGAGGTATGGATATAATTGGGCAAACTTGTGGTTGATTTATATCCCATGGCATTTTCCTTATCAATTTGATGAGTCTATAAAGGGCGCATCTAAAAAGGCGGAGGAAGCCTTTAAGGAGCAATATTCTGCTGTGTATAATCATATGCTTCAGTATAAAGAACCATTGTCTAAGCGTAACAAGGCAGAGACAGGAATACGCTATGAATGGTATGCCATGCAACGTTGGGGCGCAAAATATTGGGAGGATTTTTCTAAGCCAAAAATTGTTTATCCTAATATGACAAAATATATGCCCTTTGTTTATGACGAAAGCCGATTCCTTACCAATCAAAAATGCTTCATCATTACAGGTGGCTGCATGGCATACTTAACTGCATTTTTCAATTCTTCCATATTCAAATTCTGTTTCCGAGATTCATTTCCAGAACTTCAGGGCGGCACAAGAGAATTGAGCAAAATATTTTTCGATAAGATACCTATAAAGAAAATTTCGCCAGAGCAAAATGAAGCTTTTAGAAAAGCGGTTACCTCAATTCAATTAAATTATACAAAAGAAGCTGCAATTTCTGTTGACAATATGCTATTCGATTTGTATAATCTAACGAATGAGGAACGTAAAGTTATAGGCAATGTTGAGATTAGGTGAAGTTTTCTTCAATATATCTCTGCTCTTCACGAGATAAGCCATAAAGATTAAATATCTTTTGGCTTATCTCGTTTTCTATCTCATCAGAACAATTTGCTATCATTATTCCTAATAGTTTTTTTAATTCCACGTTAAGTTCATGCGTAACTGAAGGTAACTTTATTGGCTCCACGGCTTGCACACTTATAAGCAGATCCCCAGTTCCTGTTTTAGGAGCATCTTTTAGCAAATAGTGTCCCATCGGACTGTTTAAAACACAGCATACAAATTCTATGTTATTTCCTATTGCAAAACATGTACTGTCTAACCCCAAAGCTTCATTTTCGTTATAGCAGAATCTAAGTATTGAGCCAACTCGTTTCCATAAAATTTTTGGCTTAGAAAAATCCTCCAATATATTAGAACCTAAGCAGCCATTTCCATAAAGGAACGAGTTCTATATGGTATCCATCTTTTTCAACGAAACACTCTTCCTCCATGGTAACAACTATCATTTTGCTGATTGATTGAACAGAATCAAGCTTTATCAGGGCATCTGTTTCTCGCTTGAACGTGTCTGCATCTGCCATGGAATAGGACACCTGCACAGCCATTTTCTCTTCAGGAACGACAAAATCCACTTCAGCATTCTTACTATTCCAAAAATAACTTCCATCACCATATTTGCGCCTGAGAGTTATCGCTACAATATTTTCAAGCAAGGAAGTGTTGGCATCAACAAGGAAAAGATGCAGTAAGCCGTTATCCGTGAAATAATATTTGCGGATCGATTCCTTATCCTGCAACTTTCCATATAGATTCTCGTAGGGCAGTATGAGCCAAGTTTCAGTCATATATTCTACATAGTCTATCGCTGCGTCTGTACTTAATTTTTTGCCTGTACTACTGACAATGCTTGCAATTCTGTTATATGAAAGAGGTTGCTTTACACTCTCTGCCATCTTGCGTATCATCACCCGCAATGCGAAATCGTTGCGTATTCTGTATCTTGCAACTAAGTCGCCAAAGAATATTTTACTAAATAGATTGCTCATCCATGAACGAGGCTCTTTCATACCTACTGTTTCAGGCAAACCACCATGTTGAAAATATGTGTTTGCCAACTTTACAATCTGTTTTCCGAACGTAAATAGTGCGTTCTTTTCATGTATGTCAATACCATTGGCATTCAAATACTCTTGGAAAGAATAAGGATACACTTCATGTATCATATATCTGCCGCCAAGCGTAGTGGCAATCTCACTACTCAGCATTTTGGCATTGCTGCCAGTGATATATACTTGATATTTTTGGTCAGCTAACCTACGAGCAAACTTTTCCCATCTATCAACCAATTGTATCTCATCCAAGAAAAATATTGGACGAGAATCATACATCTCCTCATAGCACGTTTTTATCAAGTCAAGGTCTTTGACATCTAAAGAATCTATTCGGTCATCCTCAAAATTGAAATATAATATTTCCTCTTTCTTATGCCCTTGTTCTATCAATTGTGCTATACGTTGGAACATCAAGTAAGATTTCCCAGCATGCCTCAATCCAACAAACACATAATTAAGTCCGTCCACAAGTTCCACATTACGAGGAATGAGTTCTACTTGTGATACGTATGCTTGATATTCAGAGATAAGCAATTTTATTAAATCTTTTGTCATATCCTTTTCATGCTAATACTAGAAACTGTTGCAAAGATACTTATTTTATCGTTTATGAAAGACAGAATCTGTATAAAATCATCGTCCATGGAAGACAAAATATATGAAAAAGCCTCCATAATTCATAGACGTAGAACTTGGTTGTTACTAATATTTTTCTTGTGTTCCCTTTTCTACATATTGTATTTCTTCATCATTTAATCCATACAAAGAATACACAATAGTATCTATTGTTTTCTCGTTTTTAATAGCCACATTGGTATCGATTTCTTTAAGAATTGAATCATCTAAGCATTGAGGAACAGGAAGCTGTTCTATGAACATTGGCTTGTATTCAAAATATCCACCATTGCGAGTTACACCAAGTTGTCGAATAAAGTAATCAGCCAGTTTTGAATTTAAGATGGCCAATAAATATCTACTTGCAGGTACTATCATTGGTGATGGAGCATTTATGAAACTATTGTCTTCAACAATTGCATAACTTGGTTTTAGATTCAAATTTCCCCAGACAATTTTTGGCTTAGAAAAATCCTCCAAATAAGCGCAATTCCTGAGGTTATATGGTGTTTCTCCTTTGTCGGCTCTCTTTGAAATTTTATCCCAATATTGATCAAGATGAGCTTTAACAGCAGGGTAATCCTCAATATGTATACGCTCTAACTTGCCTCGAATACCGTTGTGAGTATTAATTAGCCACAGGTTTGCCCAATTATATCCATATCTCTTGATATCTCTGCCTCGCAGAATCGGTCGTATAAGTTCAGCCGTCCGCTTGCGCTCGTCTTCGGACTGGCAGTTGGCAAGAATCTCTTCTCGTTTTTCCGTTGATATGATAAAAGCATCATTGTAGCCCGTCTTGATGCCGTAGTTGATTTGGACATCCCAGTCCTTCAACGGTGTACCCACAGCTTCAATTTTTCGTTTGATACTCTGTTCAATTGGCGAAAGAATCACCCATGAATCAGAACCGCTAAATTCACATTCTGTTCCAGTCTGCTGCACGAAAACGCTCAGTTCTATTCAGACAAAAATTGCTTGATATAGCGGTCAAGGGTATTTCTGTCAACCTTACACAGCTTTGCAATTTTGCGCTTCGAAACATTCGCTATTAGTAGTTCTCGTATAAGTGTTTCTTTCCCATGCAACTTATATTTATCCGGAGCACTCTTTCGCCCTTTGGGTCTGCCAAGTGTAACACCCTCAGCTTTTTTACGCGCCAAAGCTTCTTTGGTTCGTTGACTTATAAGGTTACGCTCAATTTCGGCAGACAAGCCAAAAGCAAAGGCGAGCACTTTGCTTTGGATGTCATCACCAAGGCGATAGTTGTCCTTGATAGTCCACACTCGACATTCCTTAGTCATGCAAATATTCAGAATCTCCATTATCATGAACAAGTTGCGACCAAGTCGGGAAAGCTCCGCACAAATGATAAGGTCATTCTTTTCTATGCGTTTTAGCAATTTGCCAAGCTCTCGCTTGTTATACGCTTTCGTTCCACTGATAGTTTCCTCTATCCATCCATCAATCACAAGCTTGTTGCGATTACAGAAATTGTTGATCTCAAATCGTTGATTCTCTACCGTTTGCTTATCGCTGCTAACTCTAATGTATCCGTAAATCATTATTATTTATTTAAATGTTTTTATAATATAGAATTGACGCTTTTGGCGCGCCTTCTGGTGGCTTCGAAAAGAAAATATCGGTACGTGCAAAAAAATGCCATTTTTCTCTCACCTTGCACGGTTTTTCTCTCACCTTGCACTATCTTTGCAATATGAAAGAGAAACAATTCAGTTGGCGCAAGAGGGCTAAAAGTTTTGTATATGCTTTTCGTGGCATCGTTATGCTGCTGCGGGGGGAGCATAATGCGTGGATTCATTCTGCGGCGGCGGTGACGGCGGTGACGCTCGGGCTGTGGCTTGGCTTGTCGGCGTTGGAATGGGTGGCTGTGGCTATGTGCATCGGGGCTGTGCTTGCCGCTGAGGCGTTTAACTCGGCGATAGAGGCACTTTCCGACCGCGTGTCGCCGGGCTACGATGAGGCTGTGCGCCGCACCAAGGACCTTGCTGCCGGGGGCGTGTTGCTGACGGCTGTGGCGGCTTTTGTGGTCGGACTGATTGTGTTTGTTCCTAAATTGATTGACTTGCTATGAAACGTGTATTTGTGATTATATTGGCGATTGCCGCCGCGGCTATGGGTTGCCGCGCGCAGGAGGTTGTGGAAATCAACAGCACCCGCCAGGCGGTGAAGCGCACCGGCGATGCTTTGCTTGTGGCTATGCCGCTGGCTACGCTGACGGCTGTGATTGTGGAGCGCGACTGGCAGGGTTTGAAGCAGGCTGCGTTTTCAACGGCCACCACTCTCGGAGCGTCGTATCTGTTGAAGTATACGGTGCACAAGATGCGCCCCGACCGCAGTGACAACCACGCATTTCCGTCGGCCCACACGGCGGTGATGTTTGCCAACGCCGCATTTGTGCAGCGCCGCTACGGCTGGAAGTTTGGCGTGCCTGCCTATGTGCTTGCCACGTATGTGGGCTGGAGCCGCACCTATGCCAAGAAGCACGATTGGTGGGATGTGGTGACTGGCGCGGCGATAGGTGCCGGCAGCAGTTATATTTTTACCCGTCCGTTTGCCAAAAAGCATAATCTTGCCATGGCTCCCGTGAGCGACGGCGAGCATTTCGGCATTACGGCTTCGTTTAACTTTTAATCGATAAAGATGATAGTATACAATACGACTTTCCATGCTCATAATGATGCCGTGGAGCGCTTTCTTGAATGGCTCCGCGCGGAGTATATTCCCAGAGCCACCGTCGACGGGCGGTTGTCGGAGCCGCGGCTTACGCTTGTGCTCAACGCCGAGGAGAGCGACGGGCGCAACTATTCGTTGCAGTTCCGCGCCAGCGATGTCGACACGCTTCGTGCGTGGTATGAGGAGGTGGGCGACGACCTTGTCGAGGAGATGGCAAAACGCTTCGGACATCAGGTGGCTGGTTTCTCAACGCTTCTTGAGGAGGTGGATTTGTAGATGGAAGGACAGGCTGACTGGGACAAGATTATCATTGGCATAGACCCTGGCACAAACGTGATGGGGTATGGCATTCTCGGCGTGCGCCAGCGCAAGCCGGAGCTGATTGCCATGGGCGTGATTATGCTCAGCAAGTTTGACGACCGCTATATGCGTCTGCGCCGCATCGCCGAGCGTGTCACGGGCTTGGTAGAGCAGTATCTGCCTGACGAGATGGCGCTTGAGGCACCGTTCTATGGCAAGAATGTGCAGTCGATGCTCAAACTCGGACGCGCGCAGGGGGTGGCTATGGCTGCCGCTTTGGTTAAGGACATTCCGATTGCCGAATATGCGCCGCTGAAGGTGAAACAGGCGATTACGGGCAACGGCGCAGCCTCGAAGGAGCAGGTGGCTGAGATGTTGCGCCGCATTCTCAACATTCCGCGTGAGGCAATCGACCCGCATCTCGACGCCACCGACGCTCTTGGCGTGGCGTTGTGTCATTTCTACGAGTCGCAGCGGCCTGTAGCGCAGAAATCTTATTCTTCGTGGAAGGACTTTGTGGCGCGCAATGCCGACAAGGTGGCGAAGCATTAAAAAAGAGACCGTTTCCGTCGCGGAAATGGCCTCTTGAATAACTAATCACACTTTCAACACCGTAGGGAATTATAACTTATGCGTCGGCATCTCCGCCGATGAAAAAAACGAACTATCACACAAAACTAATGAGTCATTTCTTGAAATGCTGTCTTCTTTTTAGAGGCAACGTTTCAAGGGTGCCGAAGTGCGTTATCTCCATGTTTTGAAGCGACAACAATTGTGCCAATGCGCCGATGCGCCTCAAAATTGTTTGTAATCAATATGTTATAAACGAATCTTTGCGTAATTTGTTTCTCAAAGTGGGGAATTTTTCCACACGATGAGGTGCCGTAAATCCTCACTTTGTGTGGCGGAATATGTCAAAGTCCGTATTGCTTTATCTTGTTGTAGAGCGTTTTGCGGTCCACTCCAAGCAGTTGAGCCGCCTTGCTCTTGTTGTATTTTGTCTGTTGCAGGGCCTCGATTATGCGTTCCCGTTCCTCGTCGCTGTTGCGCAGATGCAACGATGCCGGAGCCTGCGCTTGCGGAGCCGCCTCGTCGGCAGGTGCTGACGCCGGGGTAAGACCGTCGGCAAAATCCCGAGGATGAATCAACGTGTCGGCGGCAAGCAGAGTGGCGCGTTTCACGAGGTTTTTCAACTGCCTCAGGTTGCCGGGCCATGCGTAGTCCATCAGTATGCGCTGCGATTCAGCGTCGAAACCCTCCACGTTGCGGTCGAGCTCGCGGTTGGCTTGACGGAGGAAGAAGTTGGCGAAGAGCAGTATGTCGCCGCCACGCTCGTGGAGTGCCGGCATCTGCAGCGTGAACTCGTTCAGGCGGTGGTACAGATCCTCGCGGAATGTGCCTTTGGCTATTGCGGCCTGAAGGTCTTCGTTGGTGGCGGTGACAAGACGCACGTCGACATCGATTTCCTTGGTGGCGCCTACAGGACGCACCTTGCGCTCCTGAAGCGCACGCAGCAGCTGCACCTGTACCTCGTAACTTAGATTGCCCACCTCGTCAAGAAACAGTGTTCCGCCGTTAGCTTCCACAAATGCACCTGTCTTGTCGGCAAGCGCGCCGGTGAACGAGCCTTTCACATGACCGAAAAATTCAGATGCGGCAAGCTCTTTGGGTATTGAACCGCAGTCGATGGCGACAAACGGCTTGTCCGCCCTCTTGCTCTGACGGTGGATGCGGTGGGCTACATATTCCTTGCCTGTGCCGCTCGCGCCGTTGATAAGCACCGACATCTGGGTGGGAGCCACCAGCGACACCATGCTGTACAGTTTTCGTGCCGCCTCGCTCTCGCCCTCAAGAAAATCGGGGTCGGAGTCGTCGGCGCTGTCTGTGGCCGGTTTTTCAGCCACGTCGTTGTCGGTGGTTGTGCCGTTAGCCAAGGCATCGTTTATTTTTTGCAGCAGCAGGTCGGGCTTTATGGGCTTCGACACATAGTCGCTCGCGCCTTCCTTCATTGCAAGCACTGCATTCTGGATGTCGGCGTAGCTTGTCATGATGATTAGCGGGGCGTCGATGCCTTGCTCCTTTTTCCATGGCAGCAGTGTGATGCCGTCATCGTCGGGCAGGCGGAGGTCGGACAAAATCAAGTCGAACGCAGTCTTTTCAAGCAGTCGTTTGGCGGCAGTCACGCTGCCTGCTGTCTCTGCTTGAAAACCCTTTTTCCCGAGCCAAGTGCGCAGCATCGTTGAAAAAGTAATATCGTCTTCTACTATAAGTATTGATTGCATTGTCGTTGAGGTTTTGTCCTTGTTGATGATTTCACAAAGATAGTCAACCACGCGTTAAAAAGCAACTGTCTTGTGTTAATTGTTGTGATTTGTATGGGCGTTTGCGTATTGGCGGAAGATATTTGCAAGAAAAGAAAAAAAGTGCGATATTTCGGTTGAAATTGTAAGAAATGGACAAAATACTTGAAATATTGAAAAAAGAGGGTCTGACATCGTTGGAATTTGATTTGACGGTCAGTCCTGAATTATATGTACGCACGCGTATTGAGCGCGGCGGCAATCGAGGAAGGGCATACTATTTTGTGCGTAGTGGCGACACTGCTGAAAGGGGAGAGGGAGCGTGTCCTGACGAGGCGTTTGCCAAGATTTTAAAAGAGTTGGTGGATGTGGCGGTGTCGGGAGAGCCTGCCGCCACCAGCCATCGCCTTGCCATCAACGACGGTGGGCAGACAAGCGCGCTGACTGCCAGGCAGCTGACAGCTGTGGCGGAGTTGTTGGCATGCCACGTCGACGAGCTTTCGCTCCTCGACAATTTCAAGCCTTATATACGCTGACGATTATCGTTGCATGTCGGTCAGAGCTTCGAACGCACGCTCGATGATGGTGTCCACGCCTCGTTGACGGTCGGCATCGGTCATGTCTGTCTGACAGCCGTCGGTCGGCTGCACTCCAAACTCCGTGAGCTGTCGGGCGGCGTCGTAGATAGGCGCCGCGCTGAACCGCACGCTCCAGCCGTTAGGCAGTTCCGACGTGAACGGCATTCCGCATCCGCCACCTGTGGCATCGCCCACCACAACCACGTTGGGCAGACTCTTCATTATCGACACGAAATTGTTTGCGGCGCTGTAGGTTGAACGGTTTGTAAGCACGGCTATCGGCTTTCCGGTCCAATGCACCCTGCCTTTTGCCGGGTTGATGTAGTAAGCGTATGGCTCGGAGAAATCGTCGTGTCGGGAGCCGGTCTTGTGCGAGATGTATCCTGCGAGAATGCGCTTGTCGATGAACCGCGCCACGAGAGTCTCCGCATTGGTGATGATGCCTCCTCCGTTGTCGCGCACGTCGATGATCAGACCGTCGGCAAGGGCGAGCGTTGCCAGCACGTTGTCAAGGTTGCCTTCGCCGATGCTGTAGGAGAACGACGGGTAGCGCATATAGGCATAATTGTTGTCGAGGATGCGGTATGAGATTCCGCTTGTGCGGCGGTAGTCAAAGTGCAGATAGTGTTCCTCCACAAGCCGCTCGTCGTAGTTTTGCGGGAATTGCTCCCAAATCCAGTAGCGCGACGTGTCGAATGATGACGACAGGTTGGTGTGTCCGTCTTTAAGCTCTTTAAGCATCTCGGAGCATACGCGGAAAAGCTCTTCAGAGGTCATGCTGTTGCTGATTTTTGCGGCATATCGGTCGTGCACCTCCTGCCAGTCTACGTTTTTGTATTGAAAGAAGCAGTAATGGCGGTCGAGAGCCGACCACAGCGCCTCGAAATTGCCTGTCGGAGTGTCGGCAAACTGGGGCTCGTCGTGGCATGCCGTGAGGCTTGCAATCGACAGCAGCATAACCAATATGTTTAAGCAGACAGTTTTCATATTCAATAAGTTGCTGATATTATTTTTGCACGTTCAGGCATTGCTCGGCGCGTGTCAATCCGCAGCGATTCCCATTGAATTCCCACCACGAGGCTATGTGTGGCGCGGCGTTGGCTGATGTTGTTTTCCCAAACCGTCGTAAACTCATTGCGGTATCCCAGGCGTAGCGACGACGTGCCGAAATGGAAGTCGAGGCATACGGTGTTGTCCATATCGAAACGGTTGTGCCAGAACCCGAAATTAATGGTGTTGCGATAGTTGCCGAGATACATCTCATAGAACGATTGGTCGTAGTCGGGAAGAAAGAAACCTCCAACCACCGGCAGCGTCGCCTGCCAGCGCACCGTCATAGGAAGCCTGCCGGCATTGAAGCGGTAAGCCGCCATGCCGCTTGCTCCGGCATAGAGGCGTATCAGCGGCGAGCACACATTGTTGGAATTGCGGGGATTGTAGGTCACGCCTCCACGGAAACCGATGCCGGCGCCGGCATGTAGCGTAAGCCCCTGCGCCACGCGCCATCGGTGCAGCATGGCGAAATCCACATCTGCGATGATGGTGTGGAGCGAGTTGTTGCCGGCGGGGTTCGACGGATGGTCGTAGGTGAAACCCGCCTCAATTTTGTTTGTCCACCGCTCCGGGTTGAAACGAGATGCTCGTTGCCTCTCAAATCCTATGCGCAGATGCATTCCGTCGTAGAACAGCGGGCTGAGATACGTGTCGAGGCTGTGTGTCGCGCCTGCGTCGATTGCCACAGTCACTGTGGCTGGACGCAGAACGGTGGAATCCTGCGGCTCCGCCTGTCCGCATATCGCAGCGGCAAGCAGCGTTGCCAATATCGACAGTCTCAGGCGCATCATTCCTCGGTTTCGTCGTCAAACAATCGTTGTTGTCCGGTCAATTCATCGCGCACGTCGTTCTGGTTGATAACGTCGTCGCCGTCCACGCTGTCCACATCGATATCGACAGCCGGAGCTTCAAGTTCTTCCTCCGGCATCTCGCGCGGCTCAATTTCCTTGATGCTGTCCATATTGAAGTTTGTGACGCGTTTGCCTTTGGCTTTGAAGCTCTTGGCGCCGATAAATTCTTCAGCGTCGATTATGAGAGGCTCGCGGAATTCGTCGACACCGCCGAAGGTCACGCGGAAGCGCGGGTATCGCTTGTCGGACAGCGTAATCAGTGAAGAGTCGGGGTTGTCGCCGATGAAGCTTTGCTTCTTCGATGCTGCCTCAAACGTGAAACGCTTGATGTAGGGGTAGCCCTGGTCGGCATCGTTGAGCACGGCTGTCCACACCTTGTTCTCCTCGAATTTCTCGATGAGCAGGATGTTGTCCTCATAGTGGTTTCCAGCGTCGAACGAAGATGTGTAGAATTGTCCGTTTTTGAGCACGATCAGTATCTTGTCGTTGGCGTTGAACTCGCCGAGCGATGTGCCGCGGCCGTCGTAGTTCAGACGCAGCACGTCGGGGTCGAACCACACCTCGCGGCCGCCGAGCGTCGACACTCCGCGCTCTTTGAGCGATATGCGGTGCACCTCGTTTTTCGTCACCATGTTGCCCATCGCTTGCTTGCCCTTGATGGCAAGGTCGGCAAAGTTTATGTCGAACTGCAGCACCTTCAGGCGTGGTTTCTCTTTCAGAGTCACGCGCAGCGTCTCAGCCTCGCCGTTGGGGTTGGCGGAGAACCACCATATCTTAGTGCCTTTTGTGCCTTGTGTCATGTCGTATTCCTTGTCGCGCGTGATGCCTATCACGGCGAAACGCTTCATGTAGACCACGCCACCCTTGCCGTTCTGGTAGACAAGATTGTAGATTGTGCGCTGGTCGTTGCGCTTGAATACGTTGATATACAGTATGTTCTTGCCGACGTAAAGTTTGTCTGCCACTTTAGTCACTTTGTATTTACCATCCTTGTAGAAGATAATCACATCGTCGATGTCGGAGCAGTTGCACACAAACTCGTCTTTCTTCAGTCCGGTGCCAATGAATCCGTCTTCGCGGTTGATATACAATTTCTCATTGGCTTCGGCAACGCGCGTCGCCTCGATATTGTCGAAACTGCGTATCACGGTGCGGCGTGGATAATGGGCGCCGTATTTATCTTTCAGATGCTTGTACCAGTCGATGGTAACTTCTACCATCCGTGTCAGCTTGTCGTTGATAACGTCGATATGGTCTTTCAGCGACTGGATGTAGGAGTCGGCGTTGTCGGCGTTGAATTTAAGGATGCGCTTCATCTTGATTTCAAGAAGTTTCAGGATGTCGTCGCGTGTCACGTCGCGCACAAACGATGGCTTGAAAGGCTCCAGACGCTTGTCGATGTGTGCCACAGCCTCGTCGACGCTTTTGCTCTGTTCATACTCCTTGTCCTTATAGATGCGCTCCTCGATGAATATTTTCTCGAGCGAGGCGTAGAGCAGGCTTTCACGCAGCTCTCCGCGCTGAATCTCGAGCTCGCGTTGCAGCAGGTGCTTGGTGGTGTCCACACTGTGGCGCAGCACGTCGCTCACCGACAGGAAATGCGGCTTGCGGTCGGAAATCACGCAGCAGTTTGGCGAAATGCTCACCTCGCAGTCTGTAAAGGCATAGAGCGCGTCGATAGTCCGGTCGCTCGACGTGCCAGGCAGCAGGTGCACGATGATGTCGGCGTGTTTCGCCGTGTTGTCGTCCACCCGTTTTATTTTGATTTTTCCCTTTTCCTGAGCTTTGATGATAGTCTCGATGACGCTTCCCGAAGTGCGTCCGAACGGCACGTCGGTGATTTCCAATGTCTTGTTGTCGATTTTTTCGATTTTTGCGCGCACGCGTACTGACCCTCCGCGCTCGCCGTCGTTATATTTCGACACATCGATGAAACCTCCGGTAGGGAAGTCGGGATACAGGGCAAACTCCTCGCCGCGCAGATATGCTATCGCAGCGTCGAGAATCTCCACAAAGTTGTGCGGAAGGATTTTTGACGACAGACCGACGGCGATTCCCTCCGCACCCTGCGCAAGCAGAAGCGGATATTTCACCGGCAACGTCACCGGCTCGGGCTTGCGTCCGTCGTAGCTCACGGTCCAGTCGGTGGTCTTGGGGTTGTAGACTGTCTCGATGGCGAATTCTGAAAGACGCGCCTCGATGTAACGTGGCGCTGCGGCGCTGTCACCGGTGAGGATGTTACCCCAGTTTCCTTGCGTGTCGACAAGCAGTTCCTTCTGTCCGAGCTGCACGAGGGCGTCGCCGATAGAGGCGTCGCCGTGAGGGTGATACTGCATGGTGCTTCCTACGATGTTCGCCACTTTGTTGAAGCGACCGTCGTCGAGTTCCTTCATTGTGTGCAGGATGCGCCTCTGCACGGGTTTCAGACCGTCCTGGATGTGTGGCACGGCGCGTTCCAGAATCACGTATGACGCATAGTCGAGAAACCAGTTTTGGAACATTCCCGACAAATGCTTGCTTTTGTCTTTTGGAACCACATAAGTGGAGTGAGCCTCGGCGCCGGTTGAGGCGTCGTCGATTTTTTCAGAGATGTCGTCTATTTCGTCTTCTTTCATAGTTGGGTCAGTTTTTTAGGCTTCTGGAAATATGTTTTTGTCGTTAAAAAAGTAGGTTATTTACCAAATAAATACAATTTCAGAGGAAAGCCTCTGCAAAAATAAGAAGAAAATCGAGAAAATTTATTTACTTTGCACCTTAAAATAACGAAAAGGCGGTCAACAGACCCCCTGAACATTGAATTTATTAGAAAAAACAAGATAAAAAATGGCACAAGAAGATTTGTTCAAGAAAATTGTGGCTCACGCCAAAGAGTATGGTTTTGTATTTCCGTCAAGTGAAATCTACGACGGTTTGTCGGCTGTTTACGACTACGGACAGAATGGCGTTGAGTTGAAAAACAACATCAAGCGCTATTGGTGGGACGCCATGACGCAGTTGAATGAGAATATCGTTGGTCTTGACTCAGCTATATTCATGCACCCGACAATCTGGAAGGCTTCCGGACACGTCGATGCGTTCAACGACCCGTTGATCGACAACCGCGACTCTAAGAAGCGCTATCGTGCCGATGTGCTTATCGAGGACGAAATCGCAAAATTCGACGATAAAATCAACAAGGAAGTAGCAAAGGCTGCAAAGAAATTCGGAGAGGGTTTTGATGAGAAACTTTATCGTGAGACAAACCCGCGCGTGCTTGAGCACACTGCAAAGCGCAACGAGCTGCATGAGCGCTATGCCAAGGCTATGAACGACATGAACCTTGAGGAATTGCGTCAGATTATCCTTGACTACGGCATCGTATGCCCGATTTCAGGCACAAAGAACTGGACTGAGGTGCGTCAGTTCAACTTGATGTTCTCGACAGAGATGGGAAGCACTGCCGACGGTTCTATGCGCGTCTATCTGCGTCCGGAAACGGCTCAGGGCATCTTCGTGAACTTCCTTAACGTTCAGAAAACAGGACGTATGCGCATTCCGTTTGGTATCGCACAGATTGGCAAGGCTTTCCGTAACGAAATCGTTGCGCGTCAGTTCATCTTCCGTATGCGTGAGTTCGAGCAGATGGAAATGCAGTTCTTCGTGCGTCCAGGCGATGAGCTTGAATGGTTCAAGAAATGGAAGGAGACACGCTTGAAATGGCACAAGGCTCTTGGTCTTGGCGATGAGAAGTATCGCTACCACGACCATGAGAAATTGGCTCACTACGCCAACGCCGCAACCGACATCGAGTTCCTTATGCCGTTTGGCTTCAAGGAGGTTGAGGGTATCCACTCGCGTACAAACTTCGACCTCAGCAACCACGAGAAATTCTCTGGCAAGAAGATTCAATATTTCGATCCGGAGCTCAACCAGAGCTACGTGCCTTATGTAATCGAGACATCAATCGGTGTGGACCGCATGTTCCTTTCAGTTTATGCTTCTTCTTACGAGGAGGAGAAACTCGAGAACGGAGAGACCCGCGTGGTGCTTCACCTGCCTGCTGCTTTGGCTCCGGTGAAGGCCGCTATCATGCCTTTGGTTCGCAAAGACGGACTTCCAGAAAAGGCTCAGGAAATCATCGACTCTCTTAAATTCGACTACAAGGTGCAATACGACGGCAAGGACTCTATCGGCAAACGCTACCGCCGTCAGGATGCAATCGGTACGCCGTACTGTATCACTGTCGACCATCAGACTCTTGAGGACAACACCGTTACCATCCGTCACCGCGACACGATGGAGCAGAGCCGTGTTGCCATTGCCGACATCGCCGGCATTCTCGACAAGGAGGTGACAATGAAGTCGTTGCTTAAGAAATTGCTCTAAGAGGATAACTAAACCAATAGATCGGTTATGAAGATAAAAACATTGTGGATTGTGCTTGCGGCAGTGGTTGTGCTGTTGCTGATTTTCGGCGGTTGCACTGTCGGCAAGTACAATACTCTTGTTGCTGACAGCAACGGGGTGGAGAACGCTTGGGGCAAGGTGCAGACTGCATATCAGCGCCGTGCCGACCTTGTGCCAAACTTGGTGAGCACGGTGAAGGGCGCCGCTGCCCATGAGGCAAACACCCTGCAGGCCGTGACCGACGCGCGCGCGAAGGTGGGAACGGTCAACATCACCGCCGACCAGCTGACCGAGGAGAACTTGAAGAAGTTCCAGCAGGCGCAAAATGAGCTGTCGGGCGCGTTGAAGTCGTTGCTCGCTGTTTCGGAGGCGTATCCAAACATCAAGGGCACGGAAAACTTCCGCGACCTTCAGACGCAGCTTGAAGGCACCGAAAACCGTATCTCAACGGCGCGTGTGGACTACACAAACGCTGTCAACAAATACAACAATTCCGTGATGAAATTCCCAGGCAACATAATTGCCGGAATGTTCGGATTTGAAAAGAAACCGCAGTTCCAAGCCGATGAAGCGGCTCAGACTGCTCCAAAAGTAGAATTTTAATGAAAAAATTTCCTTTATTGGCGTTGTTCCTTCTGGTGCTCTCGGCGTGCAAGCTCGATCCGGTGCGCGACGTGTGGAAGTACTATGAGGACTGGCGCAATGAAAACAATGCGTGGCTGGCACAGCAGGAGGCGCGCACAAATGCCGACGGCACACCTTACTATCAGAAGGTGACACCTGAGTTTGACCGCAACGCCTATGTGCTGATTCATTACTTTACCGACCGTTCGGCGACGGAGGGCAACTTGTCGCCTCTGATTTCTTCGACTGTCGACGTGAAGTATAAGCTGCTTACGTGCAGAGGTGTCGGCGTCGACTCCACCTACTTGCTGACGTCGCCTGCCGACAGTGTTTACCGCTCTGTGTTGAGTGCCAACATCACCGGTTTCCAAATCGCGTTGATGGCTATGAACGTGGGTGATTCGTGCGAGGTGGTGATTCCTTACCAGCAGGCTTACAGCAACTCTGGCAAAGGCACGATTCTGCCTTACTCGCATCTGCATTATTTCTTGAAACTCAAGGATATATATAAGTATCAAAAGAAGTAGCAGGCAATGAAGCGTTTGGTTGTTATCGCAGTGCTGTCGGCTCTGACATTGGCGGGTTGCAAGACAACGGAGAGCAACTACCGTGAGTCGTATGAGGCGGCGGTGCGCAGCCGCAATGCCGCGGAGGCTGATCTCGACAGCGTTGTCGAGCCGACAATCCACAACAAAATAATGGAGGCTTCGCGTCCGTATGTGCAGACCGTCGACGGCTGCTCGGCATTGTATCTTGAAGGCAACGTGTGGCAGGCGTTTGACGACGATGTCAACAAGATGAAGCGCTACAGCGTGGTTGTGGGTGCGATGCGTCAGATGTTTAATGCAAAGGCGTTTTGCACGCGCTTACGGCAGAACGGGGCGAAGGCTTACGTGATTCAGAACGGGGCGAAGGACTATTTCGTCGTTGCCGAAGGATTTGACACGTTTGCCGAGGCTGCCGACTATGTGAATCACATTGACAAACGGCTGAAGATAAAAATCCCTTTGAAGGAGCCGTTCGTTTATCGCACAATACGCCTGTGACGGACGAAAACAAATAGTGAAGCCTTCAATGCCGCGGCATTGAAGGCTTTTTAACAATAAGAATATGGATATGCTGAAATCATTGATGATAGTGGGGTGCGGCAGTTTTGTGGGCGGAGCGTTGCGCTATCTGCTGACACGCACGGTGCAGAATTGGTTTGACGGATGGATGCCCGCCGGCACGCTGGCTGTCAACGTGCTTGGCTGCTTGCTGATAGGTCTGTTCTGCGGACTGTCGCAGGAGTGGATGCCGCAAAGCCTTAAATTGTTTCTTACGGTGGGTTTCTGTGGAGGGTTCACCACATTCTCCACGTTTATGAACGAGAATATGCAAATGCTGCGCATCTCCGATGCCGCCGGAGTGTGTCTTAATGTCGTGGTCAGTCTTGTGGCTGGCTTTGTCGCTCTCTATGCCGGCTATCAGGCGGCGCGACTCTTCTGACCTGCAAATAGTTAAAGTAATACTATTTATACATTCCTTCAGCATGACGGCGCTCGACCATCTGAAGAGTAAGGAGCGCAATGTGTTGCTTGGTCAGAAAGACTTAACACGTTCTTGGCAGGCGAATATCCGCAGGTGATTGCAGATTAAGTAGTAGTTTAGAATGATTATCTTTAGAATAACCTTGAAATTCTTCCGTACACTCAACAGGATTCCCATATTTTTGTGATAATATGGATTTAAAGCAGTTATAACGATTTTTTAAATCTTTCCACTTTTCACTTTGTGGAAATATTACAGTAGTTCCACATATCGTATTTCTTTTAATTGTCCTGACCTCGTCACTCAAAAAAACATGTGTTTTACAACTGGTTGATAAACAAAATTTTGTGTCTTTGCGTCACCTAATTTGGGTGACGCAAAAGTTTTTTTAACTATGTTTATCAGAAAGAAGGGACATCGTTCCGGCAATATCGGAGTTATTGTTGTTGAGAAAATCGGCGCGAAGATAAAGAATGAAAGTCAGGAAGTAAAGAGCTGGATACTGGAACAGCCCAAGCGTGACTGCCAGATGGTTGAATATGATAAAGGAGGCGGACGTCGTCTCTTGGTCGGTTATACAGATGACCGTGCAAAGAAAGATGCCTATAACAGAGAGAAGGGAATACGCAGGTTGGAAAAGGCATACAAGCATGGCGCGCTCACCAAAGGCAACATCAACAAGAGAGGCTATAACAAGTTTTTGTCGATGGATGGTGAAGTGAAAGTAACCATCAACTATGACCGTATTGCCGACGACTCCCGATGGGACGGTCTGAAGGATATCTCACCTATACGGATGTCCCAATACAGGATGTATACACGGCTTATCACAACCTTTGGCATGTGGAACGGGCCTTCCGCATAGCCAAATCAAAGATAGAGATACGTCCAATGTTTCATTTTACGCGCAAGCGAATAGAAGCACATATATGCATCTGCTTCGTGGCTTTGAAAGTGTACAAGGAACTGGAGCGTATGCTGAAAGTCTCAGAGATCAAGATGGGCGTAGACAAGGTCCTTGCATTGGCTAAGACTATCACAACAATACAAATTAAGCTACCTCTGAACAAGGAGGTTTACACCCAAACAATGTTGATGGCAAGGCATCAGAAAATCGCCAAACTCTTTGATGAAGATTTTTGGGTGACGCAATGACGAAGTCAGGAAAAAGAACCGCATACCCTTATAGACCTAATTGTCTACAATGGTATGCGGTAGAATTTAGGATAGTGTCTATTCTAATCTTTCCAGATGTTTTCCCAAGCATTATGGAATATATTTCCTGGGAAAGGATTCTTAAATCCTGGCAATCCTTTACTCGGTCTGCCATCGTTTCCTTGCAAAAGCCCCAAATGGAGTTCTGCTGGTAGCGACAGGTTCAATGGTTTCTCGCGTTGAATTTTGTTGCAGTATCTATCACTAAGCGAATAGAGCAGCTTTATGAATTGGCTGCGAGACAAAATATAATAATCAGGATTGTTGTCTTCATCTAATGAAACAAAAACATAAGGTCCTTTTACCTCTCTGTTTAGTTCTTCCAAGTTGATGCTCTGCCTAAGTGAAAAGCCGGTAGGAAAATCCTTTCCGCGTCTTGCTTTTACTTGTATAAGCGAAGATTGGTGCTGCCATGTGTTTTCATCACACTTGATACAGATTACATCAATAGCCTTGCAGTTTCTGACGGAAGCATTTACATTCATCGCCACCCACCCTTGTTTAATTAGTTCTGCAACGACAAGACTTTCTCCTATAGCACCTGTCATTTGAGAATCGTTTGTAATCATAGTCGTAACATTTTATTTGTGAGAACTTTCCAAAAAGACAAAGGGAGAAACACATTTTCCAAATGTGCAATTTCGAAGAACATAGGTGCGATTTCTTCAGGTTTATAACCAGCTATGCCACATGCGATAGGTGTTACATAGAACTTATAAATTTCATGAGCTCTTGCGAACAAATAAAAACGTTTAACGGCATCTTGCATATTATCAAGTCCTTCCATCGTCGGAATGGCGTATGAAGAACCTTGTAATCCTTCTCCGTTTCCCCATACTGCACCAAAGTTGTTCATGGCGAATCTGGCAGCACCACCTCCATGATAACCATTAACGTTACTGCCAAATACAAAAATCTCGTTTTCCCCCATATCTCTTATCCAAGACGGAGTGATTCTATTTTGGAATCTTGACAAGCGATTTTCCGTAAGCCATTGCTGTTCCTCGCTTGTATATTCTTTTGCTTTTTCCATTTTATGATAGTTTTAAAATTCAAGTCTAAACCCAGAACTTTTAAGTTTGGCATAGTTCTCTTTGTTAAAAGTATATTTTATTGGAATACGTGAACCTTTGTTCTTGGGACGTTCACCATATTCTTCGAGTAATCCTAACTTAAGGATTTTATTGGCAAAGTTTCTCCTGTCAAATTTCACGTTAAGAATACTTTCGTATAGTTCTTGCAACTGAGGCATTGTGAATACATCGGGTAATAATTCAAACCCAATAGGTTCAAAGTGAATTTTTTCTTTTAGTTTATGGACGGCATCCCTCAAAATTCGGTCATGATCAAAAGCTAATGTTGGTATTTCATTAAGTGCAAACCATCTTGCATCTTTTGCATCATCACCGCCAACGACGTTTGATTTTTTTATGATACCATAGTAAGCTATTGTTACTACACGCTCACGAGGGTCGCGATTGACATCACTATAGCAGCCCAACTGTTCCAGTACAGCTGCTGTAAGTGCAGTTTCTTCTTGCAACTCCCTTCGAGCACAACTTTCTGTATCTTCATCAATATGCATAAAGCCTCCAGGGAACGCCCACCTACCCTTGAAAGGTTCTGCTTTTCGCTCAATCAATAAAAGCGATAGTCCATCTTTTACATCATATCCGAAGATAACACAGTCTGTCGTTATTGACGGATGCGGATATTTATAGCAATACTGCTTTTCTTCATTCATTTTTACCATTCGATTTCCTTAATATCTATTTTGTTGGTTTCGCACATTTTTGTGAAACGGTAATATCCATTACTTGTTCCGAAAAGAAATGCCACTCTGTCTACAATTGTTAAGCTATCATCTGACGAGGGATAGTCTACCAAAGGCATTAGAGCATCTGTCGCAACGATAGCCTCTTCGTCTCGATAAATGTAATCGTATTTTCTTTTTACAAAACTGCAACTTCCATTTTCCTCCATAAAATAGAGTTCAAGATCAGAAGAACAGAAAATTTGTTTATAATACTTTAGATCCTTCATTTTATGCGTTATTTTTACGCAAAAGTAGGAATAATAACTTGAACTTCCAAATAATTGCGTAAATATTACGCAAAAAAAATAAGCACGCATGCGATAGTAGTCTTTACTTCTATTATATGCGTGCTTTTTAGAACGGAGGAAGATATAAAGGATTAAAGATCATCCATAATCTGTTTTCTCAACTTTTCTTGGTTGGCGTTATCGAAGTAACTGAGCATTACATAGCAAGTAAGGCTCTTATGGGTAATCTCTAATTGGATTTCGCCATTATCTTATGGGGAATTTTCGGTGGGTGGGGTGAGCTAAAAATACTCTTTTGTTTCTTTCGTAAGAAACAATTATCTATCTTTGTATCTACAAATACATTACAAAATGAGCAACAACAAACTGCAAGTGGTCTTGTTGGATGAGGCTATAGAGTTCATCCAATCATTGCCATTGAAAGTGCAGAAGAAAATAGCATATAACTACTTGAAAATAGAACAAGGCATTATAGATAATGAATTGTTCAAGAAGTTGGAAAACTCCAATATTTGGGGATTCCGTACTATTTTCAGTGGCAACTGCTATAGGCTTTTCTCCTTTTGGGACACAGAAACCGAAACGCTTGTAATTGCGACACATGGCATAGTAAAGAAAACGCAAAAAACGCCTCCAAAAGAAATTGCAAAAGCAGAAGAGATTAGAAAAGAGTATTTTAAGAAGAAAAAAGAAGAATGATATGGCACAGATGCATTTAACTCCTCTTTCAAAACTCGTTGATGACGTTTGAGGAGAAAAAGGAACAGAAGAACGTGACGCGATGGAGAAGCAGCTTAAGGAAGAAGTAAACGCTTACTACTTAGGTGAAGCTATCCGTAAAGCAAGACAAACCCAGAAACTCACACAAGAAGAACTGGGTGAACGTATAGGAGTGCAACGTGCACAAATTTCAAGATTAGAGAAGGGGCATACTATTATGACTTTGCCAACCCTAAGCCGTGTGTTCCGTGCTTTAGGAATTGCCTCTGCAACTCTCGATTTGGGTGCAGCTGGTAAGGTTGCACTTTGGTAACGCTCCCTCCTCAAGCCCTCCCTTTCGGGCAATCCTTTCTTTTAGCCGCCGTTCGCATTGGCTCTCTTGCTGTGCGCATGGCGGCTTTTTTGTGGAAAACGTACTTTCAACGCGAGTTCGGGATACGGATTGCGTAAACAGAAAATGTTTCATAAATACTTGATTTAATATATTTGTCCTTGAATCTAAAATGCCTTGAATTCAAATAACTTTGTAAAGTATGGCATTTCTTTCTCTGCAAGATCATTCATGCGTTTTGCAGCATATCCTTCGTTTCTATTGATTGCATCCATCAGCCAAGTCTCAAAAATGAAACTTGATGTTAAATCGACATCTTTGGTATATCCCGTTTTCATTCTTGCTTTTGTCAACTGCTTGAACGTCTTGATATCTTCTTCACGCATTTTTAAAGTACTGCAACTTCCAAAATGTACGTTTTTACCTTCAAATATCCTCAAGTTCTCCTCTTTCTCAGCGAAAGCCATCAAAGCCAAATCTGTCTTGTCAGCAAAACAGATGCACTTCTTCTGTCCATGAAAGCACAAATAGATAAGGTCATAGGCATTGTAACTTGGCTGTTGGAGATGATCGATATAATAATTGAAATCAGACTCTGTGGCTAAAGAGTCAACTAGTAAGTGCAATATTACACACAAAATTTGAAAACTCCTCTTTAGGTGTTGAGAAATTGAGTTTTTCCCTTGATCTTGTATTGATATTTCGCAAAATATCATATTCAACGACTATGGAAATTTGCTACCGCTGAATAGTTACGAAAACGTTTTAAGAAGACGAGTGTGTAACCTTATTGCAGCTGCACACTCGCATACGTAATCCCTTAATGGGATGAGAGCATTAGACAAACGAGGAAGTTCCGATGCAATATTTCGTCATTATGTGACGAGGTCCACTGCTTACGACGGCTGATCCAAAATTTGGACGTAAGATCCCTGTGCTTATTGCAGACTTCTGCACGTACTATGCGCCCCATGCCAACCACAGTGTCATCTATTACTATGATGCCACCGCTCTTGGCTCTAACTATGCCGTGAACGATCAAGACTTTCACTGGGTAGTTGTGCATGAGTTTGAACGGCATGGCTGGAGTGTGCAAGATGTATATCTTGGCAACCCCATGCGCCATGATGAAAAGTACTTGCTCATCAACCAAGTTTTTTTCAGGCAAGCAACGCTTGATGCCTTACTTCAACCGTCAAATGTTGTGCAAATGAGAACAAAGTCAAACTTGTTTGAACTTTGTCGAGTGCAGCCAACATTCGTAAAACAAAACAATGACGATCTTATTCTTGCCATTCAATCGGCAGGTGTGGAACGCGGTCGCAATGGCTTTCGCAAAAACAAGTCCACAGAGAAAAATCCCGAATCAGAGGAGGACTTGTTGGAGCATCGCACCGATGGCACTGATGCTTTTGATACGCTGTATATTGGGTGTGAAAAGTTCCCGCAGCATGATTTTTATGGAGTTGGTGGAGTGAGATAAAATCAAGAAGGCTCACAATCCTTGTAAGAATATGTGAGCCTTCTTGATTTTTAAGCATCATGCTTATTATTAAATAATCTCTCCAAAAATTTTTGAATTGGTTTTCCGAATTTCTGCGCAAGAATGCCAGCCAATATCGGAGGTAATATATAAGTAATTATAAACGCTAATACTTTCATAGAAGCACTTTGGTGTTAGTTTCTAATATATTTAGTTAACCATTTTCCAACTTTTCCAACAATACCAGTGGAACCTGTAACAGCACCAGAAGCAGCTGACCATGCAACGCTTTTTCATGTTATATTTCCTCCAGTAACTTTTGCACCTGCACATCCTAAACAGACACCCCAAACGGCTCCTGCAATGTCAGCACCTACAAAAGCAGGAACTGCTCCAGTCTGCTTATTTGTTGAATCCCAATATTGGAGGGAACTCTGAGAAACACTTAAAACAACTCCACCCAATGCACCTTTAGGAGCAGCATTGAATCGCGAATTCAACTGGCAAGTGCAAATTTATAGAAAGATTTTAGAAAATCGCTCAATAGGTGTTTCAAAACCGAGTTTTTTTCTTGGTCTTCTGTTTATCATCTCATTGCCTTTGTATTATGTTTATGAATTGCCCTTATGAAAGGGGGGATAATACTACATCATGACCACTATCTTACCATTATTATTCAAATGCCTATAAGTCAAATATGACTCTGAAAGTTATATCTTCATGTAGCATCATTGATTTTCATGATGTTACATAACTTTTATAGGCATTGAAAGATGTAGCCTACTTGTAGCGTCTTGTAGCACGATGTAGTATTATATCCGATTATTGGTACAAAGTTAGTATAAAACCATTTGTATAAAGATAATTTCCTTGTGTTTAACACAAACTTTGCACCAAAATATTGATGTAAATACTGATGTTAGAGGCTACAAACAAAGTCCTTTACCTTTGCTTGGTATTCTTCCTTGGTCATACCTCCTGTCTCTATCATTGAGTCAAGTACATCGCCAAGCTCATCAAAAGCAATATCATGATGATATTCTTTAGTCATTCCATCCTTTTCTCCATAGATACGGTAGTAATCAGAGCCTTCATCCAAAGCAATATATACCTTAACTTGAAATTGGAAGCCATTCACCTGCATGACAAGTGCCGCCATAGTGAAGTCTTCGCCATTGGTATTCTTGATAATTTGGGTAGCATACATCTTTAAGATGCCTCAACTATTGATAATGTCTATCGGGGTTGTATGAAGGAAAAACTGCTTTGTAAGAGTTAAAAATGTTACCATTGACTCATTTTCTTGCCTTGAAATTTACGTGTACAAAGGAATAAGGCCAACTTTGTGGTCGTTAATAATGTGTATTTACACAAAATAAACAAATAGAAATATGGAAATCCGTAGAGATAAATATCTGGATCTACTTATCCACAGTTGTGGGAATGGGTTGATAAAAGTGATAACAGGAATGCGCAGATGCGGCAAGTCATACTCATAGGGGTAAATTTGGAGAACCGACTGAATAAAAGTTTGAGAGACCCCGACGCATTACTTCAATACATAGATAGCCGTCTTTCATCAGACGGTCAATATTATGTTATGCTGGATGAAGTACAGATGGTCAGCGAGTTTGAGGATGTATTGAACTCATTCCTAAGCATAAGCAATGTGGATGTGTTTGTTACTGGCTCTAATGCAAAATTCCTGTCTAAGGATGTAATCACTGAGTTTCGTGGACGAGGAGATGAAATACATGTGCGTCCATTGACCTTCAGAGAAGTAGCAGATTTTCGTGATGACTATTCGCAAGATATGATTCGTGAATATATGCTCTATGGAGGATTGCCACAGGTCGTTTTAGAAAACGATGTCAACAAGAAGGTGAGTTATCTGGAACAGCAGATGGAGCATACTTATTTGCGTGACATAAAAGAGCGATATGAAGTTCGTCAAGATAGCGATTTGTCAGAACTAGTGGACATCATGGCATCATGTGTGGGTGGTCTGACCAATCCTCCAAAGATTGCAGACACTTTTAAAAGTGTAAAGCATAGTAGCATTTCGGTGGATACCATACGTCTCTACTTAGAATATATGGAGGATGCGTTCGTGTTGGAACGTGTTACTCGTTATGACATTAAAGGAAGAAAATACATAGATTCGCCATTTAAGTATTACTTTGAGGATTTGGGACTGAGAAATGCCCGATTAGGATTTCGGCAAGTAGAACCAACGCATATGATGGAGAATATGCTCTACAACGAGCTTCGTGCTATTGGAATGAAGGTGGATGTAGGACAGGTGTTTACCGAAGTGAAAATCGAGGATGGATCCCGTCAGCGCAAGACGCTGGAAATCGATTTCGTCTGCAACCGTGGCTCTGAGCGAGTATACATCCAATCGGCCTATGCGATGGAAACAGAAGAAAAACGGGATCAAGAACTGACCTCACTACGTAAACTTCGCGACGGATTTCGCAGAATCGTAATTGTAAACGGGCTACAACCTACCTACATGAATGAAGAAGGCGTGTATATTATAAATCTTATGGATTTTTTGCGCGACCCAGAGAAATACATGGAGGAGAGAGTATAAACACCACAATATATATACGGAAGTGATAAAGTACCCAGATATTTTGGAACGAGCAAAGCTTCGCAATCAGATATTTCTTGATAAGCTAGATCATTAGTGTCCCGTTAAAATCGGGACCAGTTAAATATTAATCAAATAACCCCGGAAAGAGGGGACAACCGAGTTCTTTGACATTATTGAAATCAGTCCTTTCGAAGAGATCAACGAGTGGTGTCTTATCCATAAGAGAAATGCTTAGAATCTGAAGAACCTCATAAGTTGATCGCTTAAGTTGCAAATCATGTTGTACGATAGCAACAAGGCAATAGGCTATGATTGCCGATGAGATTTGGATTCTCACAGCATTCTCTGTAGTACCCCAAAACTTCTTGATCTTGAGGTGCTGCTTTAGCCATTTGAAGAACAGCTCTATCTGCCATCTGTTCTTGTAAAGGTTGGCGATTTCAGGAGCTGTTAGATGAAAAGCATTTGTCAGGAAGGCAAACTCCCTACCTTGTTCTTCATCATAGAATTTGACGATTCTGAGTTTCTCCGGATACTTTCGGTATGAATTGTATTCAGTGAATTCAATCACAGCATCTGTCAATATATTCTTTGGCAACCTGCGCCTCCATTTACAGCATTTGTATTGCCGATTCTTCTTGGCTCGCACAACAAAGAACGATTCATGTAGATGTATTTTGAAAAGATCCTTGAATGCATTGTATCCACGGTCAAACACATAGTAAGAACCTGATTCATAAGGAATTTCTTTCATTGCCCTTGAGTCGTAAACTGATGCTGTAGAGATGTGGAAGAAAGCTGGAACCTGAGATTCGAGGTCATATAGCACATGTACTTTTACTCCTCCCTTCTTCTTACGGAACTTTGCCCACCAGAAGACCGACAAACACAATGGAATGGTAGTTGAGTCGAAAGCATACACATCGCCTTGCAACTTGAAGATATCCGTCACACGTTTCTTTCTGGCTTGCTCCATCATATAGAAAGCAAAGTCTTCAAAGATACGGTAGTCACGATTCTGATTGGCAGAAGCAAATGTCATTTTCGCAATAGGCTTACGTCCTAATCCAAGATGGTATTGCTTTGCTCTATGTGCTTCAAAAGCAACAATCAGATCTCGTAAACTCTCTCGATTACTCAGTTGGCCAAACATCATTGCAAGCAACTGATTCCAACACGTGAAATGCTTCACATAGCGGTTTCCATCATACTTGCGAACATAGTTGTTAAACTGAGTTCTGTTCAAAAAAGCGGTGAGTTGGGCAAAAACGTTTTTGTCTTGGAACATAACAGTCATTTGAATTTGACTGCAAAGTTACGAAATCAAGTCCGTTTCATTCCAAAATACCACCTATTAGACTGTATTTCAGTTAATTCAAAGAGCGATTAGTCCACTTTAACGGGACAGTAGTGACTAATGAATAATAAATATTACGATATGCAATACGAAGTTACGATAATGGATGTTAAGGATGCAGACGCTATAGTAGTCAACTACCATGATGGCTATCGGTGGTGGACTGCGGTGGTTGATGCTGGGAATGTTGGTGATGCAAATAAAGTCAAAGTCTATGTGAAGCATAAGGAGAACAATAAATATGTTATTGACTACGCTTTCTGCACTCATCCTGATAAAGATCACAAAGGTGGATTCTTTGATTTACTTACCGATTCACAGGTGGAAATCTGCAATTTTTTTATTCGCAGACCTGACATCCTTATGCGAAATGATATTAGAAGGTTGCAGTATAATGTCGGTGAATTGGAAAGAGCTGCTAAGGCTGTTTATAATCACCCTACTGATCCGACTCGAAATTTGATAGATGAGGCAATAAGGTACTCCCATTTAGTTGAACCAACTTTAGGGCTAGATGTCGTGGGTATGCCTTTGATGGTAATTGGCCCGAGATCGAGATTCTTCCAAGATGCATGCTATCAAATGGCTATAAACATTGCCGAGTTAGAGGATGAGGCAGATGCAGAAAACTATGCAGAAGACGAATTGCCTACAGAGGAAGAAGCCCAAAGTGTGATGGATGAAGTAAAGGAGGATTCGCCTACTAATATGTCAAGTTTGATCTTACTTTTTCACCCTAATGGCCGAAACTTTTTGTTGGCTGGTGATGCATGCAGTGCTACATTGAAGGATGCCGTTGAAGATTATCCTCAAAATATTCCTGGTAGTACATTAAAAGTACCTCACCATGGAAGCAAGCATAATTTGACCACAGAAGTAATTAATATGCTAAAACCATCAAGTGCTGTTATTAGTGCCAAGTGTAGCAAAAAGCACCCAAATCGGGCTGTTGTGCATTTCCTTAGTAAACACTGTAATGTATATTCCACCTCAAAAAGTGGAACATTAACTTATCAAAGTGCACCAGTGAAACATCCTGCAATTGCATTAAGAAACAAACAATAATAGATTCAAAGATTATGAACTTCAAGTATTACGATGTGCTTAGTACATTGATTAGTGGTGTTGTCTTATTATTTGTCCTTTCAATAGTAATTGATTGGGATATAAACGACATCAATGTGACTGTATTGTTGTCTTTAGCATACGTGATGGGCTATATGCTAAATGCATTAAGTGCGTTATTAGAGCCTTTGTATTATTGGTTTATGGGAGGCAAGCCTTCAGATAAACTATTAAAGGCACCCAAACCAAATTGTTGTAGCAAGACGCGAAATTATACAGGGTTTGGAAGTATTCGTTTTTATGAGTACAAGAAAGCAGTTAAGCTTTTGAAGCAAGAACTTGATGACGATAAAGCCTGCGAAGGAAAAATGTTTGGCAAAGCTATGTCTTACTCAAATTCGAATGAAAAGACTCGCGTACCAGATTTCAATGCACAATATGCCTTTTCTCGCGTTATGTTAACTCTTGCCATAGTATCAGCTAGTATTATCATGCCTAAGTTTTACGACTTATGGTGGGTTTGGCTAATTGCCCTAGCTGTAATCATCTTAATAGGACGACGCTGTAAAGAGAGAGGTTATTATTATGCAAGAGAGGTACTGATTGAATATTTAAAAACGAAGTGATTATGGAACCAATAAACAATAATATGTTAGACGGTATAAGAAACTATCTATCAATGGAAAGTACTGGCGCTTTGATGGTGTCGGGTGAATGGGGTTGTGGTAAGACTTATCATATAGAGAAAGTGATAATACCGACCTTACTACAGGAAGGATGGAATCCAGTGAAGGTTTCATTATTTGGTATTGAGTCGGTTAATGAAATACCACTTCGAATAGCAGATAATTATAAACGGGCAGAGAGCGATAAAGGTGAAAGAACAGAGAAGGAGAAAAATAAATCGAGGCTGTGTGGTTGGGGAAAGGAGAAGGTTGGCAAGGTTGTAGCCAAAGGGGCACAATTCGCTTCTAGTATATCATGGCTAGAAAGTTTTGTGGACGTGAAAACATTAGTTGGTAACAATAGTGGCTTGCTTTATAAACTTATTCCCACAGAAAATACCGTTATCATTCTTGATGATATAGAACGCGTGATAAATACAATTGATGTTCATACTCTCTTGGGAGTCATCAATGACTTGGTTGAACAACGAGGCTATAAGGTGATAGTGATTGCCAACAACTCTTACATGCAGCAAAAGGGTGAGGCAAAACTTGTGTTCAAAGAAAAGGTGATAGAGAAAACCTTGGTATATGAACCAGATGTGGTGTCTATCTTTAAGGGACTATGTGAGAAGGACTATTCTTCACCATTTACCAAGTTCATGACGGCTCAAAAGGCGGTGGAGGTAATTGATCCGAGTTATCCATCATATAAAGAAGATAAAGGTTTGCAGGTTGAACTGCATAACATCAGAATACTAAAATTCTCATTGGCTCATTTTAATAAGATTTATGAGGTCTGCAATGCTTTCCTGAAGGATGAGAACAAAGATACTGCTGATAGCTTTCTCTTGTCTTTATGGGCTTGTACGGTAGGTGTTGCTATTGAATATAAAAAAGACCATTTGAGATATAAAGATAGGTTGCAGTTTGCTCAATATGTAGAACTTCCATCAATTGATTTTGGGTTTGATGTCGGTGCCCAGAATGCGGAAAGATTGTTTGATGAAACAGAGGATGATGAGGCTGAAGAAAAGCAGAAGGAAGAAAAACAACGCAAATATATAAACCGTCGTGTTACATATATCTTTAAGGTGTTGGTGAAAGCTCATAACCTCCCTGTTATAGTGGCTCCACAGATGTTTGACTTTGTTACGGCGGGTGTCTTGTTGGATACGGATGGTCTGAAATCAGTGTGGGAAGGATATAAGAGTCAAGTGAAAAGAAATAGTATAAATCCCGCATATGCACTGTTGCAGAAGTTTATGCATTCTCAATGGGATATGAGTAATGAAGAAATGGCGGATGCTGTGATGCAATTGGCGCAGTATGTGGAAGACGGGGAATTCTGTGATAATATGGCATACGTTAATTCTGCTACATATCTTCAGCATTTCTGTTCGCTTACCTATTTATCTCAGGAGGATATGCGGAAAAAAATTGTCAGTGGCATTGACAAGATGTATGATAACACAGAAACGTTGACCCTTCTTAACAAGCTAAATCTGGATGTTGTCGAAAGTGCGATCCCCCAGGAAAGCCGATGGGTGGTTGAATATGAACGTGAGAAGATGAATGAAATAACGAAAGCCAATTTAGATGCAGATATTAAAGAGGTGCACCGCCAGTTTATCGAAGACCTACCCACTTTAGCCAATAGACTGACTATTCAGTATGGAGATACCAAGACACCGGATTTCCTAAGTTATCCAATATTAAAGCATATTCCGAAGAAGGATATTATCAAGAAGGTGAATAATATACAGCCCAAAGAAGTGATGGCTCTCTATCAAATACTGAACGGACGTTTCTTACAACAGGTTCCATATCTCGAAGTATATGATGCAGAATTGCCATTTGTGAGGAATTTGGAGCAAGCCTTAGCGCAGAAAAATGACAATAAAACGACCTATGCAGATATTCTGATTGAAGACTATCTGAAGGATATAATTAAGAAAATACAGAAGTAAGGAGCGATGGTAAAAATAGCTGATTTCAAGAAGCTTGTAGATGGTTTATTGAAGCCAGTGAACAATAAGGCTGGGAAAGTAGATGGCCGTATCAAGGCACTGTTTCCATCTGCCGGTGATGAAATAATCCTGTATAAGGATTTCCAGAGGCTGGGTAAAGGCTTGCTGAGAGAGCAACTACTGGACGGTGTGGATAACAAATGCTATATAGTCCTCCCTTAAATAGTCGTTTATCATCTATTTATATTACTGAATAACAGATGATAAACGACTATTTAAGGGAGGACTACGTAACCACGGGGTCATATAATTTCTATATAGAGCGCAGAATGGTAAGGATGATGAATGGTAATAAAGGGTAACGTTATGGAGAAGATGGAATTACAGAAGCAGGTATTGTTGTCTTATAGCGTAGTCTATCCAGACCGACACGATAAGATAGAAAACTTGTTGGCTAATGTCCCATCAAACACTGCCATAGAACTTATTTCATATAATCTCTCAAAGAAGGTGAATCAGTTTATTGGTGAGCATGATTTCGACATTTGGGCACCATGGATAATGAAAACGCGAAATGATGTAAAGAATCCTGTTGGTCAGTATGCTCAACAATATAACCTTGGGAACTATGCCCTTATAGATAAATATGCTATGCTTCTGCTTATTAGCAGACTTTTGACTTGTTATAATGGGAGAAATGAAGAATTGACAGAGGATGACTTGTCGAACCTGTTCTTGGCATATATGCTCTGTTGCGATGAGCGTCTGGCAATGAATGAGAAGCTGCCTAACAACAATATGAAGGCAGAAGAGTTTGTAGAGTCTTATATGCCAGATTGCTTGAAGAGTAATAATATTGAAGCACTAAGAGATTATAGGCTGTTGATGATAAAGTGCTATATGCTCTTGATAGAATTCCCAAAGTTTAACACTCGGGTTGCACAATATGTTGATGAATTCTGCAAAGAAAGGGATATACCCAGTGCCAAGTATTATTTAGATGAGATCTTCCTGACTTTTCTGGAAATGGGAAAAGAGGATTTCTCCAATTGCAGAATGGCTATTGGTGAGAATCAGAAGGATGCTAGTCGATTCTATGATTCGTTAACATTAAATCCATCGCATTATCAACATGATATGGATTTTCTGATGATGAAGGAAAAGCCTCTGATTAAGACAGGGCCCAATATCTACAACTTCATGTTTATGAAGATGTTTCTGGATAAAGCATATACCGGACTTCTTTTTGATATGAAGGACGCTTTAGTTAAGAGGGGAGTGTTGGATTCCACAATGGGTTATGCTAATCTTCGGTCGTTTTTAGGTGAGGAGTTCTCGGAACGGTTCCTCTTTTATTCCTTGATGAAAAAATGTTTTGGTTTGAATTATGTGAATTATAGTGGAGAAGAACTGGAAAAGGCTCTGGGAAAGGGAATGCCAGACTATTATCTGAGACGTCGAAATAAGATATTCGTATTTGAATGTAAGGATGTTCAGATGGCTGCAAAAAAGAAATTAAGCGGTGATTATGAGACGATAAAAAAAGCAATTTTTGAGAAGTATGTCGCAAATTCCAAGGGGCATGCGAAAGGGATTGGGCAGTTGGCAAATGTGATTGTCGAAAAGTTACCAAGTATATTGAGAGAAGTTGATAAGTCAGCTCCCAATAGTGTGATATTTGTCTATCCCGTAATAGTATACTTCGATGATTGTTTTGATGTGGAAGGCCCGAACTATTTGCTAAATAAAGAGTTTCAACGAATCATTAGTGAAAAGAATGTTACAGCAGATTACGAAGTGAAGGATGTAGTGATGGTGAATATTGAGCAGTTGATGAGACTAGAAAATTTCTTTGCTGCTGAAAAGTTGGATTTGGCTTATCTAATAAATAGCTATATTGAGTACAAGGAAGAGTTTGAGTTAAATCAAGTGTTTCCTTTCAATAAATACATATTTCAAGAAGCGAGAAAGGTTGGGTATGAGTTGAAAAAGACACGTTGGTTTGATGAAGTCTTTGAGAATTTGAAGATAATGGATAGGAAAGGGCTGTGATGAGTGGGCTCGCACAGAGAAGGAATATGGTCCACCACTCTTTTTTACAATTGAAGCTGTGCTTGTGACTATTCAAATAGAAAACACCCAACCTTACATTTTTTGGTGTAATAAAGAGTATAAATCACGTAACTCGTTGATTTACACCCTTGTTTGCGGAGAGAGAGGGATTTTATACCACTCTACCATCTTCTGTAACTCGTTGATATTCAAGTGCCGTCTTTAAGCATTTTCGCTTATTTTGCACGAAAAATGGCGCAGAACTGGCGCAAGACCTTACCTTGAAATTGGAAGCCTTTCACTTGCATAACAAGTGCCGCCATAGTGAAGCTTTAGTAGTTTGGTTTTATCTTTTCCATTTCGTCTATTCCCCAAGATGTTTTTGCCGAATCGGCTCAAAAACCCGTTAAACATACACAAAATCGGCTCAAACAAACCCGATTATTGGCAAAAAAGGAGTAAATTTGAGCCGATTAATAAATAAAGAGATACTTGTACATTGGTGAATGGAAAAGATAATATTTTTGAGAAAGCACTCTTGACATTAGTGCTATTATCGTATATTCAAGCTTTTGTGGATGGGAACAAGCGGACTGCAAGAATCACAAGCAATGCTATCTTAATAGCAAATGGCTATTGCCCGATTTCTTTCCGAACCGTTGACTCCATAGACTACAAGAAGGCTATGCTCATGTTTTATGAACAAAATAACATCGCTGCTTTCAAGAAAATCTTTATCGAGCAGTTCTTGTTTGCTGTGAAGACGTATTTTTAGAGAAAAACACACTTTATGTTTGGCGTTATAAAAAATTTTGATTAAATTAAGCCCCAAAATAGAGTCATAGCAATTCAGATATCCGATATTGACCTTCATTCGTATTGAACTTCTTTGCTGCTGTGATTCGAATATGTATTAACAGAGAATTGTATTAACAAACAAATCCGTTATTATGGGAAAGAAAAACTTACTCGTGATGGCTGCCAGTATATTTCTGGCAACAGCCAATGCGCCGACGGCAACGGCGCAAGAAGTAGGTGGAGTTGAAATCTCCAAGACATCTATTCTCCCGATTACCGGAGTAACAGCAGCTACAGATCTATCTTCAAACTCTGACGGAGCTGATGGAGTTATAGGTGGCCATGAGTATGTGGATCTCGGTCTTCCAAGTGGCACATTATGGGCAACCTATAATGTCGGTGCAACCTCTCCTTATGAAAAGGGTGATTACTTTGCATGGGGAGAAGTTGAGCCACGTGAAGATTTCTCATGGGAAAACTACAAGTTCTTTGAAAGGTATGAAGTAGATCCTAATAATGGCGAATGGGCTGTCCTTGAAAATATCGGCAACGACATCAGCGGCACGGAATATGACGCGGCACGCTACCAGTGGGGAAACGGCTGGAGGTTACCCAATGAACAGGAACGCTATGAACTGAGGATGCTGTGTTGGTGCAATGGCCCAACCATAGAAAATGGCGTTAAGGGTGTGAGAATACATGGCCCTAATGAGCACAGCATATTCTTGCCGGTCTGCGGTTTTGGCCTTTGGTATGGGCAAGAGACTATCTTCGACAAAACTGATGGCGCATATTGGACAGGCGTTGAAGAACCACAATGTGGTTACAACGGCAGGCCTATTGAACCAAGCACGATTGCCAGAGCCTTATTAGTCGATACCAGTGGCTTTACCGGTGCTACCTCAAAGAAGGCTTGGGGTCTAAACATACGTGCTGTTGTCAATCCGAAAGAATCCGGAATAGACAATGTCATCTCAGAAACTGAAAAAATAAGGTTGGACTATCGTAATGGATATATCCATATAATGGGCTGCCATTCTGAGGGTATTATATCGGCATTCGATCTTTCAGGACGAATAGTATACTCGGGTCCCGTCATCGACGGCATCTGCCAGTTGCCCGAATTAGTCAGCGGCATATATATTGTTTCATATACCGATAACAAGAATTCAACAACAACTCAAAAAATAACAATATAATAAAACACATCATGAAGAAGTTCATCACTTTCATAGTAGCAGCATTCTGCCTTGCGTCATCCATGTCGGCACAGGGCAGCTACTACTACTATCACGGCGCAAAAATGCCGTTGAGCGAGGACGCGACAAAGATTGTGTCAATTGCTCCAAGAACAGAGAATATAACACTTTCCCCATCTAACGGGTTCACATCTGTCTCCGGTCTTATACCTGAGCAATGTACTATTGGAGACCGTCCGGTTTGTTATCCTATTGTTGATATCGGATTTACATTCGATGGATCCATCTCAATCACCGAAAACTCAACTGCAACTGTGTTTTCTGACGGGCATCCTGTGGCAACAGGCGTGTTGTCCTGCTCCAACTATGTAGGAAAAAAAAGGATACAGGGAACTGCGGTGATCACATTTGAATCGCCCCTGCTGCTTCCAAAAGGCAAGACATACCACCTTGTCGTACCGGAAGGTGTTATCTACAGGGAGGGTAAACCAGACATCACCAACGAGAAACTTGAAGTGGAATTCAGTGTGCCATCGACCCTCGGTCAGGCAACGCCCACTGTTGAAGAAGGATCTGTTGTTGAAAGAAAAGACCGGATAGGATTCTTTTTCGGATTCGAAACTGCACCCGTCGATGGCGCGAAGGCGATACTCCTTCGTGAAGGGGTTCCTGTTAGAGAATATTACTGCGATGTAAGCTGGGATTGGAATCTCGGTTATGCAGGAATTGATTTTGGCGAAAACATAAATTTCGAGAATGGAGTGAGATACTCGATTCAATTGCCTGCGGGTAGTACAAGTGCCCTATACCGTACGGATATTGTAAATGAAGAAGCAATCGTCAACTTCATAGGCGGTTACACAGAGCCGGTGAAGCCAATCCAGTACACTTGGTGCAGTCTCTTTGGCAACCATACCACGGATGTGCTTGGGGAAGTAAAATTCTATTATGACCGTCCGATTGCCCTTTCCGCAAATCCGATTATCAAGCTTAACATCGAGAATGAAAATCTCACAGTCAAGGAAGTCGTACCGACAATTTCGGAAGAAAATGGGGACTGGGTGTTGGCTGCGGATTTCGAGAACATTCCGCTTATCTCGGAAAAGGGATATACTATAATTATACCCGAAGGAACAATCGTTTCCAAAGAAGGAGATGTTGTTGTCAATCAACGCAATGTAATGGAGATTGGGAGCAGCAGTGGCATTGTTGAGATTGAGAACCGTGAAGTATCGATAAACGCATCAAATGGTGTCATATCAATAGGATAAATTTTTAAGGGATGTAATATAAAACTGTTCTCCCTTGATGGGACAATGATCTACAACACAAAAACATCGGAAGGAAACGTCTCTATTTCTGTACCGACATTTGGAGTTTATCTTCTGTCCATAAATGGTAAAACGTATAAGATCGCAGTTAAGTAACCACCAATACAAAAAAACAATGAAAGCACTTTTTTTTAACATCTTTTAGAGCCATCATATCGGTGGATTAAAGACGTTTGTTCAATTACCTGAAAAATTCTGGCGCAGATTTGGCGCACCCTTAAACGAAAAATCAGCGTAACTTGTTGTTTTACAACTCGTTACGCTGACTTTGGCGGAGAGAGAGGGATTCGAACCCCCGGTGCCTCTCAGCACGGCGGTTTTCAAGACCGCTGTAATCGACCACTCTAC